>Ga0334887_1000751_pt1 | contig 48730 bp, 41 predicted proteins | sample GraSluR1_MG_10_FD_207217 | JGI IMG/M metagenome (GOLD analysis project Ga0334887, IMG submission 207217) | Sludge microbial communities from methane-producing bioreactor in Wageningen University, Netherlands - Granular Sludge_18_07-R1 | ecosystem: Engineered > Bioreactor > Anaerobic >...
CAGAAGATGATTTATACCAAGTAGGGGTTTTAGCTGTGATAGAGAGAACTTTAAAAACCGATGACAATTTAAATGCCCTTATGCGCGGAATTGGTAGAGTTAAAATTACCAATTATTTGCAGTTTAAACCCTACTTAAAAGCTCAGGTTACAAAATTGCAAGAAATCAGCGATGGAGACAAAGAGGAAATGGCACTAGTCTCTCATTTAAAAAGAACTTTCCAACAGATTGTTCAAATGGGCAAACCTGTTGAATTTCTTAATTTTATTAAGTTAATGAGCGGATCTGATGTTAATGAAATGGCAGATCAAATCTCAAGTACTCTCAACCTCAGCACAGCCCAAAAACAACAGTTACTGGAGGCTATAGATGTAAAAAATCGAATTAAGCTAATTATCAAACATCTTAATCATGAAATCAATGTTTTAGAAATTGAAAAAGATGTGGCTTATAAAACTCAAGAAAAATTTAATAAAAACATGCGAGAAAGTGTTCTTAGAGAGAGACTAAAAACCATTAAAAAAGAGCTAGGTGAGTTTGACGAAGACAGCGATTTGGCTGAAAATTTTCAAGAAAAAATCAAAGATGCTGGCTTTCCTAAAACAGTTAAAGAAAAAGTAAATAAGGAAATTAATCGATTAAGTAGCATGTCTCCCAACAACCCCGAATCAGGCTATATTAGAACATGGCTGGAAACAATGTTTGATATTCCTTGGAAAAAGAGCTCTAGTAAAAAAATTGATATAAAAACCGCACAAAAAGTATTAGATAAAAATCATTATGGTCTTGAGGACGTAAAAGAAAGAGTGTTGGAATACATTGCTGTACTACAGTTAAAAAAACAGCAAGTAAAACAGAAAAAAGGAAAGGGAGTAACTAAGCAAGCAGATCTTCCAACCATATTATGTTTTGTTGGACCTCCGGGTGTTGGTAAAACTAGTATCGGCCGAGCCATTGCTGAAGCTTTGGGTAGAAAATTTACCAAAATATCTTTAGGTGGTATTAGAGATGAAGCCCAAATAAGAGGGCACAGACGAACTTATGTTGGAGCTATGCCAGGTAGAATAATTAAAGGCATTATTGACGCCAAAAGTAACAACCCTGTTTTTATTTTAGATGAGATTGATAAAATTGTTCAAGATTTTCATGGCGACCCTTCGGCTGCTTTACTTGAAGCCTTAGATCCTGAACAAAATAAAAACTTTGAAGATCACTACATCGATACTCCATTTGATTTATCTCAAGTCATTTTTATCACTACTGCTAACACTTTAGATACAATTCCACCTGCACTACGTGATAGGCTGGAGATAATTCGCTATCCTGGATATACTTTTGATGAAAAATTTAACATTGCTAAAAAACATCTTATGGAAAAAGTTCTTAAAGCCAACGGCCTTAAATCAAATGAGGTTAAATTCACAGATAGGGCAATAGAAAAAATAATTCAACGCTATACCAGAGAGGCTGGAGTTCGTGAACTTGAACGAAAACTTGGTAAAATCAGCCGCAAACTTGCTAAAGAATTAGTAGAAAAAAAGACAAAAACAACTGCTAAATCTAAAAAAATTAGTATTACTCCAAAAAAAGTTCGTGATTTTCTAGGACCAGAAGAATATGACTTAACTTTAGCTGATGAAGATGATCAAGTTGGTGTCGCCACTGGTCTAGCTTGGACCAGCGTTGGCGGAGATATTCTTTTTATCGAAGTTGCTCTAGCTCCTGGCAAAGGCAAAATTCACTTAACAGGCAAATTGGGTGAAGTAATGAAGGAATCAGCTCAAGCTGCCTTCACCTTTGTTAAAGCCCATGCTAAAGAACTTAATATTGATGAAGAGCAATTTGAAAAAACCGATGTTCATATTCACGTTCCAGAGGGAGCAGTACCCAAGGATGGACCTTCAGCTGGAATCAGCGTAGCTACTGCAATTGCCTCAGCTTATACTAACAAACCTGTCAAAAGAAAATTAGCTATGACTGGAGAAATTACTCTACGGGGAAGAGTTTTGCGTATTGGTGGCTTAAAAGAAAAAGTAATTGCAGCCCACTTATCCGGAGTAAAACAAATCATTATTCCTAAAGAAAACAGAAGAAATCTGGAAGAGATCCCTGAAAAGATAAAAAAAGACATAAAATTCACCCCTGTTTCTCAAGCTACAGAAGTTTTATCTCTGGCATTAAAAAAATAGTCAATATTTTTACTATTGAATATTTGCACATCACTAAGTGAGTTATGAGATAATAACTGTATTGTATTTATGCAATATATTACAATTAATGACTAATTAGCGTTATGAGCTAGGTATGAAGAAAAAAGTCTTTTATCTATTAGCCATTGTTTTCATTATTCTCATTGCTGCTGGCGTATACTTTATCAATCCCTTTGCTAATAAAATAAAATCAGGTTTACAGGTCACGGTTCAAGATATTCCTGTTTCTTTATTTTTAAATGATCAGTATTTAGAAAAAGCTCCATATATCAATAATCAAATTATGCCGGGCAACTATCAGCTAAGAATCGTCCCAGATGATCCTAATTTAGCTACTTATGAATTACCAATTACTCTTAATCAAGGCTTTCTCACAGTAGTTATCTGGAAACCTGGACCCACAGCCGATTCTTCGGGAGGAGTAGTTTATGAACTTGAGCCACTACCTGATAAAAAACAAACTGAAGTTTCAATTATTAGTAATCCGGATAGTGCTTTGGTAACCTTTGGAGATTACGGCGAACATTTTACACCCGTAGTCATAAAAGATGTTGAGCCCAAAGATCATAGTTTTGAAATCAGCTTAGTCTCTTTTGACTCAAAAAGACACACTGTTAGGGTTATAGAAGGGCACAGATTAAATATTTTTGCCAAATTACCCAAAAGCATTCGTGCTCAAGAAGGTGATAGTATTCTTTATGAGCAAAACGACAGTCTTGAAGACACTAGCTTATCTGCCAATCCCGCAATTAAGATTAATCCAACTAATTTTTTTCAAGCTGGGATTGAGGTACTTAGAGTTAGAGAAACACCGGGTCTAAATAGCGAGCCTATAGGCTTTGTAACTGTTAATAATACCTACGAGTTTGTTGAGGAAAATGACAATTGGTATTTAATTGAATTCAAAGATCCAACTGACAATCAATTAAAACAAGGTTGGGTTAGTGGTGATTATGTTGAACTACTAAACGTTGAATCAGAAGAACTTTTAGAATAAATTCGCAAATTATCATTGATTTAAAGTTTTAAAATATAGGTATCTCCAGCACGAAAAACTTCCTGACCCAAATCAGATAAGCCAGATTCGTCCAAAAATTGGTAAGCTTCTCTTTCCTTGCTACCAATAAAAATATATTTTAAATTATAGTTTTGTATAAGCTGTTGAGAACTTAATAAATCAGGTTGCTCATACATTGCCCTAACCTCTTCTGTCCTTTGACCTGGAATATCAAAACTTCCTCTCCACAACCATTGATGGACTCTCCAGCCCAACACTGTAGGCAAACCTGTAAAGGTAGAAACTCTAGCATAAGTAGTGTAACTTTCGCCAACTGCCTCTAAAATAACAGGCCTTCCTTGAACATTATTGCGTAACCAATCAATAGCTAAATAATCATCAGCCTCCTGTTCTTTTAACCAAGCCAAACCATTTAATCCCTGATAATTTTTTAGGTTTAAATAAAAGTCTCTGTACCCAAAAAATGCATAATAGCCAACAGACATAATAAAAACAACCAAAACGCCTTTAAATAAAAATTGTTGATAAACAGGCAGTTTTTTTTTGAATCTTGTCCAAGCAATAAGGCTGGATAAAAAAGACGCTAAAAAAGTCATTAAAATAAAACTCTGAAAAGTAAGCTTGAACATCGTATTAGCTCTAGGATGATTTGGGTAAATATCCTTAACATAAATTATTTCTGGTAAAGTGATTAAAATAAGGGAGACAATAGCCATGGCTAGTAAAAATATAGACTCTGGAGTTAACTTTTTTCTTTTTTTCAAAAATTTAAAAGCAATGGCGCCAGTAATAAATGAAACTAGTAAATGAGGACCCCATAAAACTACCAATTGCCAATAAGGAGACCTCTCTGTAACCACCTTGATTCCCTCAGAAATAGATTCAAAATTAAGTAGCCATGGACTTGTCGTCAACAGAGCTGTAATTAAGATAATCAGGGCACTAAAAAGCAAATGATAAAAAAGCTTATAATTAATCACAAGTATTATTGAGCTGATTATTACCATCAGCAAACCATAGACAAAAAAGTCCCAAGTACTTGTACTAATAGCTATTCCCAGCAACAAACCAAGCACTGTTGCTTGGGGAAAATATTTTTGTTTAATAATTTGAGTTAATCTAACTTTTTTTACCCTAGTTTTAAGCAAAACTTTTAGCCAAAGAAAAATGTTGAACAAAATAAATATCACTATGGGCAACCCCCAAACATGGGCATGCAAATCGCTAACTATATAACTGTACGCTGGAAACTCATGAATTGTATTTTCAATAAAACGGGTGGCGTTGGGATACCAATAGCCTTCAAAGCTTTGATTTGTAAATAAATACCAAGTAGGATGACCGTTTCCTGAAAATGATAATAAAAAAACAGCAATTAAAGCAGCTTTTATTGCTGTTGATGTTCCCAACTTAGCTTTTTTTTGAGTAATTTTTTTTCCTCTTAAATCAAAAATTTCACTAACGAAATTATAAACAAAACTAAAAGCATTGATGGCCACTAGCCCCATAATCAAACCAAGTAATAAATTATAACTATAATCTACGCCAATATTCCAAAATTGCGTAACAATTGCTCCCATAAAATGACCAAAGGTGTAATAGTTAATGTTAAATCCAGCCAACCACATATCCTGTGCCGGCAGGGTGGGGGAGCGCAAGTAGCCGGCTATAAATCCAACATCCATAAACTTCTCTAAGCCCTCAATAGCTGGATTAAAACCCCGAATGATTGGTAAAAAGAAGAAAAAAAACAAAAAAATAAACTCTTGGGTTAAAATTATTTTCCAATTGTTTTTCAAAAACTGCTTTACCTGATTTTGTCTTTGTTTGATAAACAAAATAGACCAAACAGCTAATCCAAAAATAAATAAGTAGATAAAAATCTGCTGATTGACCGGTATTTTAAAATGACCCAGGAACCATATTGTTAAAGAAACAACCAACCAAGTAATCAAGCGACCAAAACCCCAGGCTGCATCCTTACTTTTCTGACCATAAAACCAAAAGCCAATAGCAAAACCAATTAATTGCCATAGCAGCAACAACATCCAACAAACAAAAATTAATGCTAAATCTGGAGTCATAATAAGTTTATCAATTAGCAGGTCAATGCAAGAATGACTATATTATATAATTCAATTGTGAAACAGGTTAACCACAAAATTATTCTTTTTATTATTTTCATCATTGCAGCTAGTCTACGCCTCGTTGGGCTAAATTGGGACCAAGGCCACCATCTCCATCCTGATGAAAGATTTTTAAATATGACGATTCACGATATAAAGCTTCCTGTCAGCTTTAGTGAATATCTTGATCCAAAAATTTCACCTCTTAATCCCAGAAACCACAATAGAAATTTTTTTGTTTATGGTAATGCTCCTATCACTTTTAATAAAGTAATTACAACTACTTTTGGAAGAAAAACTCTTCATGAAATTGCCTTAACTGGCAGAGTTTTATCTGCACTAGCAGATCTATTAATAATTTTAGTAATTTATAAGACCGTCCTGTTGTTAGAAAGAAACATTAATCACCCAAAATTATTTATCCCTTCCCACACAAAACTGTGGGCCTGCATTGTTTATGCTCTGTTGGTGCTACCAATCCAACAATCGCATTTCTTTACAGTAGATACTTTTCTCAATCTATTTATTTTTACCAGTTTTTATTTTAGCTTGAATTATTTCTTTAATAAAAAGCTGATCATGTTGGTATTCTCAGCAATTTTTTCAGGTTTGGCCATCAGCTCCAAAATTTCTGGCCTATTTATTCTGCCTCTTAACACTTTATTCCTATTTTTAGCTCACTGGCAAAACAAGCATCACGACCATCAACTAAAAAAACAACTCATTAATCCATTTTTTGTTCTATTAGCCTTTGTGTTAATAACATATTTTAGTTTACGCCTAACTTCTCCTTACCTTTTTGAAAATAGCAACATTTTAAACCCACAGGTTAGTACAGAATTTATTAATAATCTTAGAGAACTCAAATCTTGGGAAGGGAGTGATGTCTGGTTTCCACCTGCTATCCAGTGGATAAACAGAGGTATAACTTTTGGATTTAAAAATATGATTTTATTTGGAATAGGCGTTTTTGCCTCCATCTATACATTTGTGGGAATTTTTTATGTTATTAAAGACATTTCTCAATTATTAAAAAATAAAAAAACACTAATTAAAGGAATAGTCTTGTCATCTACTTTGGTCTGGATAACATTCTTCTTAATTTATTATGCTTTGCAATTCGTCCAATCTATCCGATATTATTTAATTCTTTACCCATTTTTTGCAGTTTTTGCTGGGCTGGGTATTGTACAACTACTCAAAAAAGTTAAATTAAAATTGGCAGGCACAATACTCATAATACTTAGCTTAATAATCTGGCCTTTGATGTTTATCTCAATTTATGTCCAACCTCATTCTAGGATTAAAGCTTCAGAATGGATTTTTCAAAATATTCCTCCTGGCAGTTATTTGCTTACAGAACACTGGGATGATGCCTTGCCCCTCAATTTAAATGGACAGCAAGATCAATATTATTTCCATCAACTTCCTGTTTTTTTTCCTGATCACGAACAAAAGTGGCAAGAGCTTGAGCAGAACTTCTCAAAAGCAGACTACTATATTCTTTCTTCAAATAGAGCCTTGGGCAGTATTGTGAGGGTTCCTGAAAAATATCCTCTCATGAGTCAATTTTATCAAGACTTACTGTCTGGTAGAACTCAATTTGAGCTAGTAGCAGAGTTTAATTCATATCCTAGTTTAGAATATCTAAGTATTCCAATTACCTTTGATGATTCTTGGGCAGAAGAAGCTTTTAGTGTTTATGATCATCCACAGGTATTGGTTTTCCGCAATTCGCTTAAATAAATGGGTGCTTTCTCTTTTTGAAAACACCAACTAAGCCTACAAATCTTTGACGATCAATAAACTTAGAAAAAAATTTATCTGGAAATAAAAAAAATTTAGCCAATAGTTGGGTGAGAAATCCAGAACGATGGGAAAATCTGTTAAATGGTAGAAAGCTAATTTTTAGTGTTAAATTCTTCCCAATTCCATACAGTATAAAGTGACTAAATGGCCAGCAAAAACTTATCGTTTCTTTTATTGCTACTTTTTTAAATCCTTGCTTATTAAGCAGGGCTATTAGCTGATCTTTTTTGTAAAGCCTTTTATGATCAGCCCAAATTCCGGCCAACCACCACCAGTCTGATCTTACATGAGTCCCTTGTTTCATCAAAAAATAATTTAAAGGATCCCAGCAAAAAGGAAATTTTAAATGAGGCACTGATATTAGTAATTTGCCATCAGCTTTTAGTAGGGCAAAAATTTTTTTAAGCGCAAACTCTTCATCTGCTAAATGCTCTAAAACTTCAGACAAAATAATGATGTCAAATTTCTGTGGAGTTTGCCATTGATAAAAGTCCTTTTTAATATACTCAACTTTTTGATTGGGTTTATTCTGCTCAGCTATATATAAATTTTTCTGCTCACTTTCTAAGCCAACGATCTTCTTAACAAAACTTAAATTAGCCAATGCATTTGTGTAATAACCACGACCGCAGCCAATATCTAACACACTAATGGGTCTGTATTTGAGGATTTGTTTAAAAATAAATTGAGCTCTTTGCTTAAATGCGGGGTCAATTTCAGCCTCTAATAAACTCAGTAATTTCTCTTCTTGCTGCTTCATAATTAAAATAAGACAGTACTTTTTGATAATTTTTTTGTAAATCGCTAGGGTTATTTAAAAAATTATTAATTTTTTTAATTAAATCATTGGCATTATTTTTCTTAAACAAAAATCCAAATCCAGTTTTTTTTACAACCTCTCTTGCGCCAGGTATATTTGACACAATAACTGGCTTTGCTGCGGACATAGCTTCAGCCTGAACCAAACCAAAGCATTCAGAGCGTGAGGGCAAAATAAACAAATCAAGAGCGTCATAAAAATATTTCAGTTGATTGTTGTTTAACAAGCCTAAAAAGGTTAATTTTTTTCCAACTTCGTCAATCAATTTTTTATTTTCCGCAAAAGTATTTTCATAGGAAATATTGGTCTCTCCAGCAAAAACAAAGTGGATATCATTTCTTTGTTGAATCAACTTACTGATTGCTCTAAGCAAAACATCAAACCCTTTTTCCTGAGTAAATCTACCAGCAAAACCAATTAAAAATTTATTACTCTGTTTAATAGCTTTTAAAGTTCTCTCTAGTTTCAAATTAATTTTTTTTTGTGTTTCTCTATCTCTTGGGTCTTTGGCAAAATAGGGAAGGGGGATCATTAGGGCAAAAGCTTTATGTTTAAATTTTGGCAATAACCTTGAATGTTGAAGATAATCTTGCGTGTAGGTTGCAACTTGATCAGCTAACTTAAAACTAAGGGACGTGAAAATGTTAAAAATTCCTTCAACAATTTTATTTAAAAAATTTTGAGGAAGATTTAGATCTCCTTGATGAAAAATCACCAATCTTTTTTTAAATATTTTACTTATTAAACTAATAAAAAAAACGTTTGAACAAGGAGAATTAACAAAAATAACATCATTTTTTTTCACTAATCTTAAAAAACCCAGCACTAAAGAGCCTGAATACTTAACTCTGCTAAATCCAAACAAAAATGGATGTCGGATTATTTTTATTCCATTGCTGGCTTCTTGAGTGGGTAAATGCTTTTCATGCCTAACTGTTAAAACAGTAATCTCGAACTCTTTTTTCACTGCCTGAGTTAGATAGAAAATTGACTTAGAGATACCAGTCCAATGGGGGTGAAAAAAATCAGTAACAATTACAACTTTCTTCATGAGTATTTTATCGGCAGGTCAATTAAAGCTAGAGCTTTTTTCAAACTAGTTGCTTTTGAATGATAATTGATTCTAAAATCTAAAACATTGCTCACCCAAATGACACGTGTTTTCTTATTTTTATCTCTTTTTGAAACACAATTTTTAGCTAAATACTTAACAATGTCCCAATTATCTTCTATAAACACATCTAGATCTAGCTCCTTGATAATTCTTTCTTTAAACAGATGTGGCTGCTCATCTTTGTCATTCATATAACAACCAAAAAATAATTCATCAGCTCTCATCTTTTTTTTCCATTTAAAATAATCTTGTTGTAAATGACCAAAGCGTCCTGTTATTAAATAGGGCTCTATATAGCCTTGGGCCTTAAGTTGAATAATTTGCTCAAAGCCTGGGGCTAAAAAAACACTGGATTTATGAAGCATTTCCCACAAAAACTGACCCAAGCCAGGCTGAGGCACATAAAACTCCAACTCTTTTCTATTAATTCCCATCTTTTTTTTCTTGATTAAAGAAATGATTGGTCTGACCACCCTTGCAGGGTTATAAAGCAAAACACCATCCAAATCAAAGCCTACTTTTAATGGTTTTTTATTCATAAGGGATAATTATAACTGCCCAAGTTCTTCTGGACAAATGTTAGTAATTTTATAAAGTAAGTAGTCATTAGGAGATCGATAACTAGGCTCATTCTCTCTAACCAACCAGCTGTCATGAACATCAATATCAAGATCACCCTTTCCTGGAGAAACTAAAATATAATCAATTTTTTCTTGCGATAATAGCTCACACCACTGCTGAGCAGCAGCCTCAAAAGAAAAAATAATTGGTAAATTCGCTCGTCGCTCTGAGTCATCATAACCCATTGACCAGGCAAAATATCCATAATCTAAATAAGTTTTCCTACCAACTAATGATGCTGGGTTATAAAGATAATTAGTAATAATAAATGTAGAATTTGGAGAAGTATTTTTTATAATCCATTCACCAATGGGCTGATGTATAGAGTCCTGAATCGTTGCCTGACGATCATTGATGATAGCTGCTGCGTCTAAAACGCCAGAAAGTGTTAAAGGAATAAATAAAACTATTACCACAATTTTCAAGCTCCAGTGCCTTGCCCAAAAATTAACTAATTTTGCTGCTAGCAAAATAACTAAACCAATTTGAAAAAAATTTATCAGTTTATGATTATTGATAATATCTGCTGAAAGCTGGAACAGATTTGCCAAAACAAAATAAAAACTAAAGATTAATAGCCATTTTTTTTGTTTAAGATTACTGACTAAAAATAAAATAGGCCATAAAACCAAATAAAGACCTAAATTTCTCCACCAGTAAAAAAGAATCTCCATCAATGTTTTTTCTTGAGCTAAAAATCCAAAATTAACTTGAATAGATTCAGTACCCTGAAGATAAAAATAGGCAAAACTTGGTAAAGAGAAAACCAAAGCAGTGACATAAATAGAGCCAAACTGCTTAATTAATTTTGGGTTTAAAATCAGCCAAGCAAATATAAAAATAACAGCCATGGCATAAGCTGCTAAGTTTAAAAAGGGCAAAGCTATTAAGGCTAAAATTATGAAAAACCAAATAAATTTATTAAAGTTTTTAATAGAAAAGTCTCTGATTGAAACTGGATCAAAAACTGCTTTAACTAATGGCCAAATTAGAAGTAAAACTAAAGCAATGCTAAAAGCTAAATGTCGTTGATTGGTATATACATTCCAATGCCAAAAAGCACTAATATCATCTCCATTCCATGGGCCAAAGTTTACAAACTGTTCAAGCTGAAAAATTGATACCAAAGAGTTCCAGCTCAAACCTGCTTCTTTAAAGTAATCTACAAAAGTTAAACTTCCATTAAATAAAAATAATATCACTGCCAGTAATCCCGCAAAGGTTACGAGGCTTGATTTTTTACTGTCACTTTGTGCAAATAGTTTGGCAAACAAATAAATCATCAATAGCAAACCAAAAAATCCAACTGCGCTTAATAAATTCAGCGACCAAGCAATGTTTAAACCTAATCTTTCAAAAACTCCAACAAAAAAATAAAACAAAAAATGATATCGAATTGGCTCTCCAGCAAATTGAGGATATTCAGGCGGAAAATTATTTCCAAGCGAAAAAGATCTAATTAATGGTAAGTGGGCTGCAAAATCACTCCATAGTCTGCTTCTCAATAAAAATTGACCGTCTCTGTAACCAAAGGTAAAAAACATCAGCCAGACCGAAAAGGCAGCAAAAATTAATAAAAACAACCATTGCAGATAGTTTTTTTTAAATTGGCTTTGCTTATTAAAAAGACTAAACTTCTTTATAAAATTTTTGATTATAGAGAATGTCTTCATGAAGTTATTTTTGAAATATTATTTTTCAATTAAGATTGACTGTGCTGTGTCACGACCCAGCTGCACTGCATAATTTACGCCCCTATCTGAAGGATAAACATGCTGCATACTTGACCAATATAAATTAGCAAGCGGAGTCTTAACTTTTGGTAAGACTAAACTATGATTTTTCTTTACCAAGGGTTGAGCGCCTTCATTTTTAATCAGATATGAGTTAAGTAAATGCTGCTTAAAATTTGGTGATAATTTATTTAAATACGGTTGATAGGCTGCCAATATTTCTTTTTTTGATTTTTGGTAAAAATTATCTTTAGCTGACAAGTATTTTCCTACATAAACCAAGTGTTGATTGCTATAGTGAGCCTTGTTAATAAAATTTGTATGTTCAACCACTGCCAAAAATGGCCAATTGGATCGATTAATATTAAGCCAATATATATCTTGATCAAAAAAAGGTTTATTTAACACTAAAATTAAGGTCATGGCTGCTAAGGATTCAAGATCCTGTAACTCGCTTACATAAGAAGCCGGAAAATTATCTTGAGCCACTTGCAGCAACTGTTGACTGCTGCCGGTAAAAATAGCTGAATCAAAAAGATATTTTTCTCTACCCAGGGAAATTAATAATTTGTTGTGATCGGTTGCTGCTTTTTTTCTTGCTAGCTTAATGGACTTAACCTCTGCCAAAAATTTAAACTCTACGCCCAACTCTTCTAATTGCGCAGTAATCTGCTGAGCTAGTCCTAAAAACCCCTTTTTAAAATATCCTAGTTTTTTAGAGCGGGCGTAGATTCTAGCCCAAAACCAAGCAGCGTTAACTTTCTCAGCATCTTTATCAAATTTGCCACTAAAAAGCGGCTCCCATAAATTTTCCCAAGACTGACGCCCCATAGCTGCTCGCAAAAACTGTTGGGCTGTATATTTTTCCAATTTTTCCCCTTTAGGCAGAGCTTTTAATCCTGCCAATACAGCACCAGTTCTTAATTTTGATACAAGCGACAAATCAGGATAAGAGAGCAGACTCAACGCAGAATCCAACTTAGCTATTCTTGTAGGAGTGCTTTTTGTTAATGAATAGGTATTAGTATCTTGAAAAAAAAGATCATCTATTAAATCAAGCTCCTTGAGCCACAATTTTATTGCCTGATCATTTTTAAAAATGTGATGATAGTGATAGTCAACCGACCATTGCCAATTATGATCAAAAAACCCTCCGGCCAAACCACCAGGATTCGCTGAGGCTTCAAAAATTATCACCTTTACTCCTGCACGGGCCAACTCATAAGCAGCAGCCAAACCACCAAAACCAGCACCTATAATTGCAACTGTCATAAATTTAAGTTAAATTTCATTTTTAAATAGAGTTTTAATGGTTCCCACAAACCAATTGTGATCACTTTCATGCTAGCGCCAGTTGATTTTCCATAAACACGATCATAATGAGTGACCGGCAACTGCTTAACCTTAATCCTCTTTTTTTTAAGCTTGTATAGCAACTCTGCACTAATAAAAGCTCCATTAGAAAATAGATCTAAATCCTTAATTAATTCAGCTTTAATTAACTTAAAAGCGCAATCAATGTCTTTGATATGAACCCTAAACAAACAATCAATATAAAATTTATATAAACGAGCAAACAAAATTCTTTTAAAACCTTCGGCACGCTTTTGTCTGTACCCAACAATTATTTGATAGTCTTGGACATATTTTACAAAAACTTTTAGTTCTTCTAAATTAAATTGACCATCACCGTCAGTATAAAAAATCCAGTCATACTTGCTTGATTTAAAACCTGTTCTAACAGAAGCGCCATAACCACGGTTTTGTTGGTGAGAAACCACTCTAATCACTTTATGATTGACTGCTAATTTTTGAGCAACTTGTTTTGTTTGGTCTGTACTACCATCATTGACTACAATAATCTCAAATTTTTTAGCAACCAAAGGCAGTATTTCTAAAGCTTGACTAACAACTAAAGGAAGATTCTCTTGTTCGTTAAAACAGGGGTAAAATACTGATAGAGAAGGTAGTTTAAATAATTGTTTAGTTACTGCCATGATGGTATAGCAAAGTATAATCCTTGGACCCATGTCTTGGAAACAGCTACCCCAGTCCAATGAGGTAAAAAGAGCACAAAGGATATAAAAATAAGAGCCAGCAAACTATAAAAACTTAACTTACAAAAAGGCTTCAAGTGAGAATGTAAAAATTCTGCTGAAATCAATCCCAAAAAAGGAACTGCTGGCAAATAATGAAAGTAAAACATGACTCTTGGAGCAAAGATCCAAGGTAACCATGTAGCTAAATAAGTCAAAGTTAAAACTATATAAAGCTTGGCTATGCGTGATTGCCAACCTTTTTTAACAACCACAAATAAAAGATAAATTAAGGCTACAATCCCAACAATATGTAAGGCTGGATTTTCCAAAGCATAAATATTAGCGACTTGATAAGAATTTGCATTCTGACTAGTCCAATACCAAATTGGTCTTAAATTCAAAAACCACTGAAGTGGAGTAGAGGAGTAGATATGTCCTTCTTGCCTATGGGTTTGATACCAAAAAATTTGCTGATGAAGTTGAGTAAAATCAGATAAACCTTTTCCCTGCAGAAACATTTGGGTATAGCTAAAAAGATAAATTAAGGACGGCATCAATAATAAACTAAAAGCCAATAGAGGTAAGAACTTCCAGATCTTTTTTCTAATAACTATAAAAATTAAGGCCGAAAAAATTAAAGCTAGCAACAACAAGGCGCTCCACTTAGTGGCTAGTGCCAAACCAAAAAAGAATCCACTCAAAAGCAGATTGATGTTTGAGGTTTTATTAGTTAGCTTTAATTGCCCAAAAATTAATTCTGGATTCCAACGAAGTAAAAAAAATAGCCCCCAACATAGCCAAAACACCAAAAAAACATCATTCATCATAATTCTTGACTGGACCAACAACAATCCGCTCAAGGCAGTTAAAAAAGCAGCTAATAAACTTAAATTTTGGGCTTTTGAGGAAGGATAAACTTGATTAAATATTTGTTGAGAAAGCAAGTAAACAGCGAAAATAACACCAATGCCAAAGAGGGCAGATGGAAATCTCCAGTTAAAGGCATTGTCTCCAAACAAATTGATAAAACTTGCCTGAATCAGCTTGGCTAAAGGAGGATGGAGCCAATCGTGATTATTAATATTATTACCCACTTCCTCAATTGGACCATGCCACCACTCATAAGAGCGCACATCGTTATTAGCTATTAACCTGACAGCAGGCAAATGATAAACCTCATCAAAATATGATTGATTTGGATAATCTAAATTCCAAAAGCGAGTTAAAAGAACAAAAAGGGAAAGCAGAACAAATAATAACCACTGTTTGTTTAAAAAAAATCTCATGCTCGTATTATAAACCGATCCCAAGACAAAAAATGATCAAGATTGGGCTGACTGCAGAAGAAAAATAAAGCTATCAGCTTCAAGCGAAGCCGAGCCCACCAAAACACCATCGCTCACAGCCAAAAACTGGCTAACATTCTCGCTATTAACACTGCCTCCATATAAAACCGGAACCTGATAGGTTGCCTTAACTTGAGCCACTATCTGTCCAACATGCTCTGGATCTTCACTTTGACCTGTGCCAATAGCCTGCAATGGCTCGTAGGCAATAACCAAAGAATTTTGCAGTTTTTCTTTTTCTTGAGTGGTTTCTTGTAAAACTTTTAGCTGAGATTCAAGATAGGGCTCATCTAAACATAAAACCGGATTAATATTTGCTTCCAGGGCTTGTTGAACTTTCTGTGCCACTACTTCATCTGTTTCCTGAAAATAGCGCCGGCGCTCGCTGTGACCCAAGATCGCATAGTTAATTCCTAAATCCTGCAGATTGTCAGCACAAACAGCTCCGGTGTAACTGCCGGCGCTAAACTGACTTAAATCCTGGACAGCCAGTTTAATCCCGTTAGCCTCCACTATATCACCCACAGCCGACAAAATAGGAAAAGGCGGAGCCAAAACTAAAGAAAGATTATTTTCTTTTTCTTGCAAAAAAGAGTTTACTTTATTCAACCACTCTATTGCGGAGTGCTTGTTATGATTTGATTTCCAATTGGCAACAATTAATTTAGTCATAAGTTGATAATTAATTAATGATTAATATATAACACTCTCATCTCTACTATATCCTGCTTCTTAAAACGTGTTAATATGTGGACTGTAAACAAAAGAACTAAAAAAATTTTAAACGTTTTTCAAAATAAAAATCATGCCTGATATCAATAAATTTTTAAGTCAGCTTAACAACAACCAGCGCCAGGCTGTTGAGCACCTGTCCGGTCCAGCAGTAGTTTTAGCTGGAGCTGGGAGCGGCAAAACCAGAGTGTTAACCACTCATGCCGCCTGGCTAATTCAAAAACAAAAGATCGCTGCTGACAAAATTCTACTGATTACATTTACCAACAAAGCAGCAGGTGAAATGAGTAAGCGTATTCAAGCTTTAACAAATTACCAACTGCCTTACTCCGGAACTTTTCACGGTTTTTGCGCTAGAATCTTGCGACATGAAGGTGGAAAAATCGGCTATTCTTCAAATTATCTAATTTTTGACACCTCTGATCAGGAGGCTTTGCTCAAACAGATCTACAAAGAAAAAAATATCAATCATAAAAAATTTAAGCTAGGAACAATTAAGGCAATGATTTCTCAGGCTAAAAATAATTTAATAGATGTGGATCAATATCAAGAGCAGGCTCAAAACGAATTTCAACATCTGGCAGCTAAAATTTATCGTATTTATCAGCAGCGTCTCCTTGATCAGAACGCAGTTGATTTTGACGACTTGCTATTTGGCATTGTCACTTTGTTCAACCACCACCCTCACATCTTAAATAAATATCAAAAACAGTTTGAGCATGTTTTGGTTGATGAATATCAGGATACTAATAAAGCTCAATATCAATTAACAAAACAGCTGTCTCTGCCTCAAAAAAATGTTTATGTAGTGGGCGATTTTGCCCAAAGTATTTATGCTTGGAGAGGAGCAGACTACCGCAATTTATTTTACCTACAACAGGATTTTGAAAACCTTTCAGAATATAAACTGGAGCAAAACTACCGTTCAACCCAGCCAATCTTAGCCACTGCTTCTAAGCTGATCAGCAACAACACAACTCATCCTATTTTAAAACTTTGGACAAAAGAAAAAACTGGAGAACCAATTACTATTACTGAAACTAACTCCAATGAAGCTGAAGCTGAATTTGTAGTTAATCAAATAAAACAATTAAAAACAAAATATAAATACCAGGATATAGCAATTTTATATCGCACTAATGCCCAGTCACGAGCTTTTGAGGAATTCTTTATTAAAGCAGGTATATCATATCAAATTATAGGCGGCTTCAAGTTTTATGAACGCAAAGAAATTAAAGATTTGCTGGCTTACTTAAGGCTAGTCATAAATGATAAGGATTCAGTGAGCCAAGAAAGAGCGATAAATTTAGGCAAACGTCGTTATGCTAAATTTCAAAAATGGCTGCAGCAAAAATCAAAAAAACAAGACAAAATAAATAAAAAAGTCTCAAAGCAAACCAATCAAGAACAAAGACTTGATTTAGACAGTCCCTATGAGCTACTTAAACAAATCTTAAAAATTACTGATTATTTAAACAAATTTGATCCCAAAAATACAGAAGACACAGAAAGAATTGAAAATATTAGAGAGTTGTTAACCGTGGCTTCTCAATTCCAAGATACAACGATTTTTCTTGAAAATGTAAGTCTAGTCCAAGATGAACAAATGAAAGATTTACCTGTGGACGAGTCGGATAATCGTGTCACTTTAATGAGCCTGCACTCTGCCAAAGGTCTTGAGTTTCCAGTGGTATTTATAGTTGGCTTGGAAGAAGGTTTACTACCCCATAGCCACTGTATGTTTGATGCTGAACAACTAGAAGAAGAGCGTAGATTATGTTACGTAGGTATTACTCGAGCCCAGGAAAAACTATATTTAACCTATGCCACCAACCGTTGGCTGTATGGCCGCGACTGTCAATCAAAACCCAGTCGCTTCTTATCTCAACTTCCTACAGAATCAACTATTAAAAGGCAGTTTGTAAACAGCTACAAACAAACTAAGAAATATAACTCTAGCCAAAACACAACTAACGACCGATCAAAGAAAAAATACCATCTTAAGTTGGAGATTGATGAGGATGATTTAGATGCACTGCTCAGTGACGAGCTGGCTATAGAAGATTTTTTAAATAAATAAATTCGCAAATTAATATTAGTAATAGATATGAGCTCATTTCTAAGGGGTTTCACCCCGAGCGCATTTTGTCCCGCTAAGAGAGACAAGCTGGCGGGGTATTTAATTAGAATAAATTTCTCATGCGTTAAGCTCTCGTTAAACTCTCTACCAATTCTCTAAAACTAATGTTCAAAAACTTATCCAATTCTTCTATAATACTCCCAGACTATGCTTATCAGACCCATTCGGCTTGAAGAAAAAGACCTTTACAACAGCGCAGTTTTCCACCCTGTTCAAACTTGGCAATGGGGTGAATTCCGCAAAAACACAGGTAAAAAAATTGAAAGAATTGGGTTCTTTGAAGACGGACAGATAAAAAATGCCCTACAGGTATTTTTCCACCCAATACCTAAATTGCCTCAGCACACAATCGGCTATTGCCCTAGAGCTTTTTCTCCAGACGAAGATCAACTATCAGTTCTCAAAGAGCTGGGTAAAAAACATAATGCTATATTTATCAAAATTGAACCCAATGTTTTTAAGCCTATAGAGAGAAGAGATGAGCTTAAGCCTTTGATTGATTTATTACTTAACAATAATTGCGAGCCCGGCCGTCCTTTTTTTGCTGAAAACACTTTTCACATAGATCTCTCTCAATCTGAAAAAGAACTTTTTGGAAAACTCAAAAATAAAACCCGTTATAACGTCAGATTGGCCCAAAAAAAGGGAGTGAAGATTATAGAAGATAATTCTCGCAAAGGACTAAATACTTATTTAAAGATCTTAGAAGAAACACTAAAAAGACAAAAGTTTTATCTGCACACTCCTCAATATTTTAAAGAAATGTGGCAACTACTGGCTGATTCTGACTTGATGCATATTTTTCATGCTGTTTATGATGACATACCTCTAGTTTCTTGGGTCATATTTAAATGGCAAGATACAGTTTACTATCCCTATGGAGCTTCACGCGATGCTCATCGGGATGTTATGGCCAGCAATCTAATGATGTGGGAAATGATCACTTGGGCAAAAAGGGGGGGAGCAGCTATTTTTGATATGTGGGGATCTCTAGGAGCTAAACCTAATCCAAAAAATCACTGGTTTGGTTTTCATCGTTTTAAAGAAGGTTATGGTGGAGATTTGATGCAATTTATCGGTACATTCGATCTTGTTTTACAGCAACCACAATACAAAATATTCCAAACCGTAGATAGCTTGCGCTGGAAATTTCTTAGAATAAAAAATAAATTCGCAAATTAAAATTAGTAATAGATATGAGCTCATTTCTAAGGGGTTTCACCCAGAGCACGTTTTGTCCCGTCCCGCTCAACGGGACAAGCCGGCGGGGTATATAATCAAAATAAACTAAAAACATAAGCAACAAATCGACTACTTAATTAAATTTAAAAGCACAATCAATACACACTAGGTTTATAATTAAAACTAAATTTATCAATTACTTAATTAAATATTTAAAAACTTATGAATAAAAAACGTTTTGATCGAATCATGTTAAAAATTGGCGGAGAATCAATGCTAGGCAAATTAAAATATGGGATAGATCCCGAAGCTGCCAAAGAGATAGCCCTTAAAATCAGAAGTATTTATACCAAGCACGTTCAAATCGCCATTGTTATCGGCGGAGGAAACATCTTTAGAGGCGTTGCTGGAGCAAAAAAGGGCATGGATCGTGCTACAGCCGACTATATGGGTATGCTTGCAACAGTTATGAACGGTTTAGCCTTGCAAGATGCTCTGGAATCTTTGGGAGTACCCAGCCGACTTCAGTCAGCGCTTGATATGCCAGCAGTGGCTGAACCTTTTATCCGTCGTAGAGCTATTCACCATATGGAGAAGGGGAGAGTTGTCATTTTAGCTGCTGGTACAGGACTACCCTATGTCACAACCGATACCGGAGCAGCCCTGCATGCTCTAGAATTACATTGTAATGTTTTAATGAAGGCGACAAAGGTTAATGGCATCTATAATCTAGATCCTGAAAAAAATAAGGATGCCAAGCGCTATAAAACCCTACATTACAAAGATGCCATTGAGCAAGACAATATCCAAATTATGGACACAGCCGCCATAGCTATGGTTAGAGAAAATAATATGCCAGTCATGGTCTTTAAACTCTTTGAAGGAGATAATCTTGAAAAAGCAGTTGAAGGAGAGGATATTGGAACTTACATGAGTGGTGAAACACAATCTGTTTTTGCCGAAAAATAATTTTTACAAAATTTTGATAACTTTAATATCAATTCAATTAATATTAAATCAACTATGAACAAAACTTTTGCCATTAATGGTTTTGGCCGAATCGGCCGGACCGCTTTTAGAATCTGGTGGCTCCAGCACCGAGACGAACTAAACTTAGTCGCTGTTAATACTTCTGGCTCTATGCCGATCAAAAACTGGATACATTTGCTCAAAAACGATAGTAATTACAGCAAGTTTGATCCAGAAATTAGCTATGAAGAACATCAATCTAATAAAGAAGTTACAGATGAAAATCCTGTACTAGGTGTGGTTAAGATCCAAGACCGATCAATCACAATTACAGCTCAAAGAGATCCTGCAAAGTTGCCATGGAAAAAATTAGGAGTACAAATTGTTTTAGAAGCCACAGGCAAATTTTTAACAAAAGATGACGCAGGGTTGCATCTTAAAGCAGGGGCTAAAAAGGTTTTACTAACTGCTCCAGGAAAAAGCGATGGTATTAGTACCTCAGTAATCGGGGTTAATGAATTTGATTTTAGTTATGATATTCTCTCAAATGCCTCCTGTACTACTAACTGCGTAGCCCCAGTGGTTCAAGTTTTGCATGAAAAGATTGGTGTAAAAAAAGCAATTTTAACTACAGTTCATGCTTATACTGATAATCAAAATTTATTAGATAATTCTCACAAAGACATGAGGCGAGCCCGTAGCGCTGCTATTAATATCATCCCCACCAGCACCGGAGCAGCCAAAGCCACAACTGAGATTATTCCTGAATTAGATGGTTTATTTGACGGTATTGCTATGAGGGTACCCACCCCTACAGGGTCTATTTCAGACATGGTTTTTGTGACCCAGCGGGAAACTACTGTCCAAGAAGTCAATCAAGCTTTAACCCAAGCAAGTAAAAGTGAACGCTGGCAAGGTGGATTGGGTGTGAGTAGCGAACCACTGGTTTCAAGTGACATTATCGGACGCAATGAAGCCTCAATTGTTGATTTAGAATTTACACAAGTAGTCGGCGGTGATTTAGTTAAAGTTGTAAGTTGGTATGACAATGAATGGGGTTACTGCGCACGCCTGCTCGATCAACTCAAGCTAATCCAGCTTTAAGTTGATAAACTACAAGCATGGCAAAAATATTACACACTGCAGACGTACATCTCAAAAAATTCAACGATGAACGTTGGCAAGCCCTATCTACAGTTCTTAAATTAGCTAATCAACTAAGTGTTGATGTTTTAACCATTGCCGGCGATCTATTTGACCAAAACGTAGCCTCTAATGAACTGCGCGATGAGAAGCTTAGAAAGCTATTTTCTAAACAGAAGTTTAAAATCATTATATTACCAGGCAATCATGACGCCTCCTCCTTTGGCCATGGTTTTTATTTTGGAGACAATGTTACCGTTATTGAAAAATCCAATCAGCTTATTAAGCTAAAAGATACAACAATTGCCGGTATTCCTTTTGAACCCTTATCTGCTAGTGAGTTGTTTAAAACTATTGAGTCAATTAATTCAAAGCTTAACCAAGATTCAGCAAATATCTTATTATTCCATGGGGAATTAACTGATCTTTTTTTTAACAGCAGTGACTTTGGCGATGAGGGTCAAAAAAGATACATGCCTCTTAAACTTAACTTACTTGAACATACTAATTTTGATTACATTTTAGCTGGACATTTTCACAGTAAGTATCATGTTAAGCGTCTGCCAAATAAACGACAAAAACAGGGTGGTTATTTTGTCTATCCGGGTTCTCCGGTTTCTATCACCACAAAAGAAATTGGTCCAAGATCAGCTACTCTTATAAATACCCAAAAATCACCTAAGCAAGTCGAGCTGGAAACTTTATATTATGAAAATGTTGAAATCTTCATCTCACCTGAAGATGACCAAAAAATCTTAAAACAAATTGAAGGCCGATTAAAAAAACTACCTGCTAATGCCATAGGCTTATTAAAAATTAACGGATTTATTAATCACAAAAAACTTACATTAACAGAAACTGGGTTAAAAAAAGAGCTAATTAAATTAGCTGAGAAATACAGCAGTCAAATCAGTGATGAAGACTTTGCCATAAAAGATATAGGCGCAATTATTAACAGTGGTCTTTATCGAGTCTTTGTTGATGAGCTTGAAAAAACCAAGTTTGATCAAGCCTATAAGCAACAACTTGTGCAAAATTTTGTTAATGCTCTCATGCAAGTTAATTCATGAAAATAAAACACCTATCTATCAAAAGCCATAAAGTTTTAAAGGATAAGGAATATCCATTCCAACCAGGTTTTAATCTTATTTTTGGCTTTAATGAACAGGGAAAAAGCCTCACCTTAGACACTCTAGTTAAGCTATTATTCGGCAAAGACAGCAAGAAGTTTGAAAATATCAACAGAGTGAAGGAAGATCCGGCTCAATTTGGAAGTTTTGTTAGTTTACAAACCAATCAAAATGGGCAAAAAGAAGTTTTAAAACTCCAAGGAAAACCTAACTTAACAGATTTGGTAGGCCTATCTGCTGATGAATGTCAAAACTTATTTTTAATTCGCAATAGTAATCTATCAATTGGACAAGATTTAGCAGACCAAGATAAATTTTATACTAATTTAACCGATCGCCTAACAGGTTTAAAAACTCAAGAAATTCAATCAGTTAAAAAGGAGCTGCGAAATTGGGCAGAACTAACAGAAAAAACTGACGACTTTCAAAGCACTGATAAGAACCTAAAACTAAAGGATAGACTGAATCAAGCTCAAGATTTAATTGCCACAGATGGCAAAATAACCCAATTAATTCAACAGGACAAAAAACAAAAATGGTCTGACCAAGAGACACTGGCTGTTGAGTTGAGACAAAAATTAATCTCTGTTGCTCAAAAATTGGGTCAACTAGAAACAGCTAAACAAAAACAACAATATCAGTTACTTTTAGAAAAAATCACTCAATATCAACAGCTGACTTCAAGGCTTGAATCATTAAAAAAAATCAGCCAACAGCAACTGAATGAGTATCAATTAGCACAACAAGATTTAGAGAATTTAAAAGAAGCAGAAACAGAACTAAAACAAGAACTTGAGACAAAAAAACAAAAATTAGAACAAGAAGAACAGCAATACAGCGACATCTCTCAAAAAATAAATCAGCAAAACAAAATTAATGAAGAGTTCAAAAATCAGGTCGGACCAGAACTAGTGCAATTAACAAAACAGTCTGCTGATTTAAAGGCTGTTCAAATAAAACCCTGGAAGATTGGCTCATTTATTAGTAGTCTTTTGCTGATAGTATCCCTAGCCGTATATATTTTGCAACCTACTGCCATTATTTTAAGCTTTATTGCAATTTTTTTTATAACTACTGTATTAAGCAGCCTTAAATATTTTGTTTATATACAAAAACAGCAAAAGCTTGATACTCAACTAGAAGAAATTAAGCTAAATTTAGCCAAATACGGCATCAGGGAAAAAGAGCTTGATAATATTTTAGAAAAAACTTATCAATACAATCAGCAGTTTGAACAGTTAAAAAATCAGCAAGCAACCCTGCAAGCTATGCAAAAACAAACTAAAGCTGACATTAGTGAAAAGGAGAGTAAAAGAAATACTCTCCAATCTAGAAAAGAACAAACTTTAAAAAAGATAACTGAAATTAAAGGAGGTTGTCAGGTTAAAAATCTAGCAGAATTAGAAGAAAAACTTAATAAAAAAAGAGTGTTAGAAAACCAACAGCAAAAGCTTGAAGCACTCATCACTGATCAATTAGATACTGCCCCCAATGAACAAAACAACTTAGCATCTTGGAAAACAAAGATCCAAAGAATGAAATATTTAGAAAAAATTGAAATAGATCTCACTTACAGTCAAGAGTTGGTTGAAGAACTAACCCAACAAAAACAAGATTTAGAGTTCAATTTAGAACAACTTAAACAACAACTTTCATCTTTAAAAAATCAACTTCATGATTTGGAAAAAGAAATTAATCAGGTCTTAAAAGATAGAACTGAGCCTTTAGTTTGTGAAAATATGAATGACCTTATTCAGGCTCAACAAGAAATTCAAGATTTTATTGAGTTTCATTATCATCAGCGCCAACAAGCCATAGACACTATCAAAATTTTAAATACCATTGAAAAGCAAGAAAAGGAAAAAGTGGGAGAATTGTTTGGACCAAAAAGTATTATTAGTCAATATTTTAAAGAAATAACCAATAACCGCTACGACACTGTTACTTTTGACCAACCCACAGGAAATATTATGGTCAATTTAAGATCAGAGGAGATATTTTTGCCTGCAGAGAGTCTATCCTCCGGTGCCTACGACCAATTATATTTTGCCATCCGCTTGGGCTTAGGCCAAAAACTGCTTGACAATCAAGCCGGTTTTTTCATTCTTGACGACCCATTTATAAAATCTGACCAGAAACGACTTAGGCAGCAATTAGATATGCTGCTAAACTTTTCTAAAAACGGCTGGCAAATTATCTATTTCTCGGCCAAAAATGAGGTAAGAGATTATCTAGAAAATAAAGTAAACAATCTTATTACTATAAAAAATTAGGAGATTACCGAACAAATCAATCTAGTGATCAGATTATCATATGATATAATGCCCTTCAATTTGAGAAGTAGTTTACAAAATAAAAAGTAATAAATTTATGGCAAATAAAAAGACAACCAGCAATAAAACAACCTCAAAAGAAAAAAAATCAAAGAAAAGTGATCAGCAAGCTGATACAAAAAAAGCTCAAGCAGCTAAAAAACGAGAAGACGATGTACTTAAAATGATTGCAAAAAATGATTCTTTTGAACTCACTTTCCCCTGGCAAAAAATTAAACCTGTGTATGAACAGAAAATTAAACAGCTTGCGGTAAATATAAAACTCAAAGGTTTTCGCAAAGGTAAAGCTCCACTGAATTTAGCTGAAAAAGAAATCGGAACTGAAAAAATAATTAATCGTGTTTTACAACAGCTAATTCCTGAAGCTTACCGCGAGCAAATAAAAAAAAGAAATATCAACCCGATTGCAGACCCTGAATTCCAAATCATCAGCACTAACAGAGAAAATGATTGGACAATCAAAGCAATCACGGCCAGTAAACCTGAAATTAAACTAGATGGTTATAAAAAAATTGTTGCTGAAGCTAAGAAAAAGGCACAAAAAAATATTGACGAACATAATAAAAAGGCCCAGCAACAATCCAAAAAAAGTAAAACAGAAAAAAAGGCTGTACAATCAAAAGCTAAAAAGACTGATGACTCAACTAAACAAAAAATTCAGCCACTAACCAAACAACAGCAAGATGATACTGTTGTTCAAACAGTTTTCAGCCAACTAGTTGCAAAACTGAAACCTGCTATTCCAGAACTACTCATCAAGCAAAATACTAGACAAGAAATGCATAATCTGACACACAAGCTAAAAGACATGAACATTAAAATGGAAGATTTTCTAAAAGCTAGAAATATGACCCAAGATCAGCTAACCATGCAAATGGCATATTCAAGCTTAAATCAGCTGCAAGTTGAGTTCATTCTTAATGCCATTGCTGAAGAAGAAAAAATTACTGTTGAGCCAAAAGAGGTAGAAGAGCGAATAAAGGCAATAGAGGACAAAGGAGTTCGTGAAAAAATTAAACAAGATAAGGCGTATCAACAATATCTAAAAGCTACTATTGCCAAACAAAAAGTGATACAGTATTTATTAAACATGTAGTTCTTTAAAGCGATCTAGATTAAAACATCAAGTAAGAAACCAATAAATAAACTAGATTAGTTATAAAAAAAACCCTGCCTGGTAGTTAATTAAAAAAACTATCAAATAAGATTGACGAAACTAATTCTAAAACCTATAATATATATTATAGGAATAAAATGAGTTCATCAAAATCAAGCCAGGCCTCTACTAAAAGGACTGCCCATCAATCCTCGCATAACCCATTTGCCAGGGCTTTAGCTGAAATTGAAAAACAAGCCGGACAAGAGGATTTCTCTTCATCCGATAAATTCGATAATGTTTCTAGTCCTACTTCAATTTTTGATGCCAGTCAAAATAAAAAATCTGGTCATGTAGACACTGATTCTGACAAAGAGTTGTTAAATTTTGACAAATTAGGAAAAACACAGGCTGAAAAAGTGAAGTATGAACAAATGCGAAGGAAGCGGCACCAAGAAATAAATCCACTAGAAACAGTCGATTACCAAAGAATCAAAGAACGTGATAATGCCAGGATTAATGAAGTAAGGATAGAGCTAAAAAAATTAGCTGAAGAGTTATCCAAATTTTACCAAGAAGTGGATATCACCTTAACCCAAGAAGTGGTGGCTACAGGCGTTGGAGCTATCTATCACGATAACTTTTTTGCCAAACTTAAAGAGTTAATTATGATGCTGCGTCAAAGAGTTAGTAGTGCCCGCACTTGGGCCAGGCAAGCCAAAGCCAAACAAAGAAAAAGAGCCAGCAGATTTTCAACTGGCCTAGATTTTAATAGCAATGAGGCTAAAGCTGCGCACGATGTCTTTCATCATGAAAGAAGCAGTGCCTATGGCGCATAAGTAGGGTGGGTTTAGACAGAGTATCTTTTTGAAGATAGTAATTGAAAATTTCCAAAATAATACTGGCAGGAATGCCTACTTTATAATATACTAATCCGCACTTCGGGCAGTTAGCTCAGCTGGTTAGAGCGTTACGTTGACATCGTAAAGGTCACTGGTTCGAGTCCAGTACTGCCCACATTTTTTTTCTTTTCCCCAAAATTGTATTAGTGATTAAACATAAAAATTTTCTGCTTGCTAAAACATTAAAAATTGTGCTAGCATAAATTTATAAAGCACGATGAAGTAAGGTGAAATTCCTTCACTGTCGCGCAACGGTAGAGTCCGATCTCGTGCTTAGGTTCTTCACCGGAACTTATGTCTGGCTCGCGTTAAGCCTTCAAATATTATTTTGATAAACTTGGCGCTGACCAAGTTTTTTTAACCAAAAAATTAAGCCTTAGAATAAAGAAAGAAAATGTTTTCACAAATAAAAAAACGCAATGGTCAAACTGTTGCCTTCGAACAAAACAAAATTCTCAAAGCTATCACCAAAGCAGGCAAAGCCGCTGGGGAATTCGATGCTAAAGAAGCAGAAAGGTTAACTAAAACCGTTCTGGCTCAAGCTAAAAAAAAGATCAAACAAGAAATCCCCACTGTTGAGCAAATTCAAGACATAGTAGAAGATGTTTTACTTCACTCTCGTTATAAAAAAACAGCTAAAAGCTATATTTTATATCGTGATCAGCATAAAAAAATTCGTGAAATTGTAGATTCAATTAATAATGGCTTAATTGACAAATATCTAAACAAAACTGATTGGCTTGTTAAAGAAAACAGCAACATGACTTACTCCTTGCAGGGTTTAAATAACTACATTGCCAGTGAAATTACAAAAAAATATTGGCTTAACAAAATTTATCCACCTGAAATTAGAAAGGCTCATCTACAAGGAGACTTTCATATTCACGACTTAAGTAGTTTGTCAGTTTACTGCGTTGGTTGGGATCTTTTAGATTTGCTGATGCAGGGTTTTACCGGGGTGTCGGGTAAAGTTTCCAGCAAGCCGCCCAAACATTTCAGAGCTGCCTTAGGGCAAGTGGTCAACTTTTTTTATACTTTGCAGGGAGAGGCTGCCGGAGCCCAAGCTTTTAGCAATTTTGACACCTTACTAGCGCCCTTCATTCGTTATGATAAATTACAATACCCTGAGGTTAAACAAGCCCTGCAGGAGTTTATGTTTAATGTCAACGTTCCTACAAGGGTGGGTTTCCAAACGCCTTTTACCAACATTACCTTGGATTTAAAAGTGCCTAAGTTTTACGCTAAACAACCGGTAATCATTGGCGGTCAATCACAAAAAGAAACCTATCAGGAATTTCAAAAAGAGATGGATATTTTCAATCAGGCTTTTCTGGAAATTATGGCTGAAGGCGATGCTAATGGGCGAGTTTTTACCTTCCCTATTCCCACTTTTAATATTACAAAAGAGTTTGATTGGGAAGCTAAAAACAATGACTTACTATGGCAGGTAACAGGCAAGTACGGCCTGCCTTATTTCTCCAACTTTATTAACTCTGACATGGATCCTGAAGATGCCCGATCTATGTGTTGTCGCCTGCGAATTGATAACCGGCAGTTGCAAAAGCCTTTAGAAAAACGTGGTGGAGGGTTGTTCGGCGCCAATCCTTTAACTGGCTCTATTGGTGTAGTAACTCTAAACTTACCAAGCCTAGGTTATTTAGCAAATAACAAAAAAGATTTTTTCCAAAGATTAAAAAGTCTAACAAGATTAGCCAAAGATAGCCTAGAAATCAAAAGAAAAATTCTGGAAAATTTCACCCAAAACAACCTTTATCCATATACTAAATTCTACTTGAGAAACATTAAACAACGCGATGGCGTTTTCTGGAAAAATCATTTCTCCACCATTGGTATTGTGGGGATGAACGAGGCCATCGAAAATTTGTATAACACCAGTATAACCACTATGAAAGGTGGTCAGTTTGCTGAAGAAGTGCTGGAGTTTATTCGCCGGCAATTGGCTGAGTTTCAGGCCGAAACTGGCAATAACTATAATCTTGAAGCCACTCCGGCTGAGGGTACTACTTATCGGCTGGCCCTTCTTGACCAAAAGAGGTATAAAGATACTATTTTTGCTAATGGGAAAGGTAAAGAGGTTGAATCTCCCTTTTATACTAACTCTACCCACCTGCCAGTCAACTTTACTAATGATATTTTCGAGATGTTGGACTTGCAGGACAATCTACAAACCAAATACACCGGCGGTACTGTAGTACACCTGTTTTTAGGCGAGAGGGTGGAGGACGGCCAAGCGGTAAAAAACTTGGTAAAAAAGATCTGCGAAAACTATCACTTGCCATACTTTACCATCAGCCCGACCTTTAGCGTTTGTCCTAATCATGGCTATTTACCAGGTGAAGTTGAGGTGTGTGATCAATGCGCTAGTGCCTGTGAGGTTTATTCTAGAATCGTGGGGTATCTGCGACCAATTAACCAATGGAATGAGGGTAAACAAGCTGAGTTTGATCTGCGCCAAAACTATAAACAAAACTCTAAAAATATTAACAAAAATATTAACAAACCTTCCTAAATATGATAATTGGAGGTTTGCAAAAGTTTTCTTTAATCGATTATCCAGGAAAAACTTGTGCCACCATCTTTACTCAAGGCTGTAATTTCCATTGTCGCTATTGTCACAATCCAGAATTAGTCTTGCCAGACCAATTCGGTCCCACCATCGCCCTGACCACTGTTTATCAATTTCTTAAAAAAAGAAAAAATAAGCTTGAGGCTATCTGCATCACCGGGGGAGAGCCAACCCTGCATCAAGACTTAATCCCAGTGATGCAAAAAATAAAAAACATGGGTTTTCTGGTTAAGCTAGACACCAATGGCACCAAGCCAGCGATATTAGCCAAGGCCATCAAACTCAATTGCGTGAATTATCTGGCCATGGATATCAAAGCCCCTCTGGAAAAATATAGCCAAATTGTAGACCAACCGGTTGCAGTGGCTGATATTAAAAAAAGCATTCGGCTCATAATTGACTCTGGCATTGAACATGAATTTCGTACCACCATCGTTAAATCCTTGATCAGTAGCCAGGACCTAATTAAAATTGGTCAAACTATTCAGGGAGCTCAAAAATATTATTTGCAAAAATTCATTCCTTCTAAGTTAGTTGATCCAGCTTTAATGAAAAATAAAAGTTATTCACAGCAAGAGTTAGAGAAAATAGCCAAAAAAATCAAACAATGGGTTGAAGTTTGTGAGGCAAGGTAGAAAATAACCATCTTTCATTTCCTCTTGGCAGAAACTCCTAATGAATGTTATAATTGCAACTCAATTAATAATATTTTGACAACATTATTAGAAATCTAAAAATTAACAATTTATTCCAGATCAATAGTGAGTTACAACCGATACAATAGAAAAAAAGATTACATTACTTATAACAACAGAATTAGGTTTCCTAAGGTTAGAGTTTTAGATGAAAAAGGTGAGTCAATCGGCGTTATGCCAACTCAGCAAGCACTAAATAAGGCTAGGGAAGAAGACAAAGATTTAGTTTTAATTACCGATCAAGCCAAGCCACCAGTAGTAAAAATTATTGAACTATCAAAATATAAATATCAACAGCAAAGAAAACAGGCTAAGGCTCGCAAAAAAAATAGAACCCAAGACCTAAAAGAGATAAGACTCACTATGTTTATGGGGGAAGGAGATCTGCAATCAAGAAAGAAAAAAATAAAACAATTTTTAACAGACGGAGATAAGGTTAGACTTAGTTTACAGTTTAAAGGCAGAGAAATTACAAAAAAAGAGTTTGCTTATGAACTATTTTCTAAAGTCATAAATGAGATCGTTGAAGAGAAATTGGGCACTCTAGAAATTGAGCCTAAAATAATGGGTCGAAAAATAATTGCTCAACTAACCCCTGTTTAAATTTTTAAATTCTCTACTGTTACTTAATATTGATTTTTAAAGATTAATTATGAAAAAAAACAAGCAAAAAACCAGAAAATCAGCTGCCAAAAGATTCAAGATCACCGGATCTGGTAAGGTGTTGCGTCGCATTCAAAATTCTAGACACCTAAGACGAAAAAAAAGCAAGCGAGCTATTAGAAAATACCGCCAATATGTAGAAGTAAAAGGTAAAGAAGCTAAAAAAATTAAAAAGATGCTGGGCTTAGCATAATAGATAGCTTTTAAGGAATTCAACTATGGCAAGATCAAAAACAAGTACAGTCCGCAGAAAAAGACATAAAAAAATATTAAAGTTAGCCAAAGGTTTCAGAGGTACTAATAGACGTTTATATAAACGTGCTCATGAGGCAGTTTTGCACTCTGGCCAATATGCCTATGCTGGACGTAAACTGCGCAAAAGAGATATGAGAAAATTATGGATCATGCGCATCAATGCTGGACTGCAGACAATCAACAGCAATTTAAAATATTCTCGTTTCATTAAGGCTTTGAAGGACAAAAAAATTGAGCTCAACCGCAAAGTACTAGCTGACTTGGTAGTTAATGACATTGATGCTTTTAGAGAAGTTGTCAAACAGGCGGGGTTAAAATAACAACATATATTTAGCTGAAAGTAACCCGCCCCAACCGGCGGGTTTTTTGATAGACTTAAATTAATATAATCTTGCTAATAAAACTCACAGACAACACTCAAGCCAACCAGTGTTAAAATAAATTCATAAAAATATGTCAAAAAGAGCTTCTCAAGAAAATCAAAATAATTTCTCTGTAAACGACGATGCCTCTAACAAGCTAAAAAACTTTATACAAGAGGCTGACGAGATCAAAAAACAACTCAGACAAGAAACCCTTAGTCAAGAAAGACTAAGACAAAAATATCTTGGGAAAAACGGACTCTTTAATCAACTCTCAGAAAAAATTACCAAAATTTCAACATCTGAAAGGAAAACCGCTGGCTTACTCCTCAATCATCTTAAAGAAAATCTAACAGACTATATTGAAAACTTAGCTGATCAAGATAAAGAACCTCTGGCACAACAAAATAAAATTGATTTTACCCTACCTGGTATAAAACCAAGGGTTGGGCATATTCACCCTATCTCTCAAGCAATTGAAGAAATCACTCATATTTTTGAAAAAATCGGTTTTATTCGCGTTAGATATCCTGAAGTAGATTGGGATTGGTATGCTTTTGAAAGCTTAAACATGCCTCAAGAACATCCAGCCAGAGATGAATGGGAAACCTTTTTTGTTGATCAACCTCCACATCCAGAAAAAGGAAAAGTAGTCTTAACTCCTCACACTTCAAACGGACAAGTCCGTGAAATGGAAAGAGTAGGGGAGCCACCAATGAGAATGATTAACATTGCTCGCTGCTACCGACGTCAACAAGACGTAACCCACACTCAAATGTTTCATCAATTTGAAGGCATGGTTATTGATAAAAATATTAATATAGGGCACCTTAAAGGCACGATTGATTATTTTGCCCAGCAGTTTTATGGTAAAGAAGCTAAAAGTAGAATTAGACCATTCCACTTTTCATTTACAGAACCATCTTTTGAAGTTGATTTTAGTTGCAATATTTGTCAGGGTACTGGTTTTATAAAAGACGAAAATAATAAAAATAACAAACTTAAATGTAATTTTTGTAAATCAGGCTGGCACGAAGTTGGAGGAGCAGGCATGATTCATCCCAACGTACTAAAAGCCGGAGGCATCGACACTAATAAATACACTGGTTTTGCTTTTGGCTGGGGCGTTGAGCGAAGCTATACACTTCAAAAAGGCTTAAATATTGACGATATTAGATTACTATACAGTGCTAACCTAAGCTTTTTAGAACAATTTTAAAGTAAGATAATTAAAGCCAATCAACAATAAATAATAAATATTAAATCATAATAAAAATGAACATTCTTGTCCCGCACCACTGGCTTCTGGATCATCTTAAAACAAGAGCTAATTCTCAAGAAATGCAAAAGTATTTATCTCTTTCAGGTCCAAGTGTAGAAAACATCAGTAAGACTGAGGGTGACAAAGTTTATGATATTGAGGTCACTACCAATAGAGTTGATGCCATGAGCGTAAGAGGTATTGCCAGAGAAGCTGCAGTGATTTTAAGTCAATATAATCTTGCCTCTCAACTAAAACCTCTGAAACTTAAACAAACAAACAAACTTGAAATCGATGAGTTTCCTCTTCCCAAAATAAACAACGATCCCCAGCTTTGCCAAAGAATTATGTGTGTGGCCATGAAAGGCGTTAAACAAAAGGACAGCCCCAAATGGCTACAAAAAAGACTCAAACAAGCTGGATTTCAACTCCATTCGAATTTAATCGATATTACTAATTACATCACTCACGATTTGGGTCATCCCTGTCATGTTTTTGATTATGACAAAATCATGAATCTGGGAGGAGTAATCAATATCACAGAGGCAAAAGAGGGTAAACCCTTTGTTACTCTAGACGGAATGGAGAGGGAAACAGTTGGTGGTGAGATTGTTTTTACCAATGAGATTGGTACTATTATAGATCTACCAGCGATTATTGGGACAGCTAACAGCAGTGTAGACAAAAATACCAAAAACATTTTATTCTGGATTGAAGACCTAGATGCACAAAGGGTTAGACAGGCTTCAATTAGGCACGCGATTCGCACAAACGCTGCCCAACTCAATGAAAAAAATGTTGATCCTCATCTAGCAGAGGAAGCATTGCTAAAAGGAATTGATCTTTATCAAAAATTAACCAATGCCAGAGTAGCAAGCAAAATTTTTGATGAATTTCCAGATCCTAGAAAAGTTGCCGCCTTTGAGCTTAAGCAGCAAACCTTAAAAAACTACTTAGGAATTAGTCTGGAAACCAAGCAAGTTGAGAAAATTTTATCAAGCTTGGGGTGTGAAGTTGAGGTTTTAATTAATTCGAGTGATCAAAAAGACCAAACTGTTTTTAAAATTCAGCCTCCTACCTATAGACCTGACTTGCAAATCCCGGCTGATGCTATTGAAGAAATAGCCAGAATTTATGGTTATCAAAACCTGCCCAGTGAATTAATGACAGGCGAATTACCCACTAATAAGCCAAAAAAAATTAATTTTAAGATTGAGGATAAAATCAGGCAATTTTTAAGCCACATCGGCTGGCAAGAAATATATAGTATTTCTTTAGTGAGCAAAGAACTAGCTTTGCAAAGTGGATTTGAGTTAGAAAAACATCTTAAACTAAGCAATCCACTCACGACTGAAAATGAATATTTACGCAGAAGTCTAATCCCTTCTCTACAGGAGGCAATGCTAGCTAATCCTCAGGCAGAAAATTTATCTGTTTTTGAGTTGGCTGCTGTTTATCACCCAATAGAAAATGAATTACCTAAACAGTCTTTAAAAATAGGTCTAGTCTCAAACAAAAATTATCGTAAGTTTAGGGGAGATCTAGAAGCTTTACTTAAACAGTTTTATATCACCGGTATGTCGGTGGTATCTTTTGATAAAGATAGTAAAAATTCTTCAAAAAATGAAACTGCACCGTTCATTCGTCAGCACGGTAAAATTATGATTAAGAATCAAAACAATCAAATAAATATAGGTGAAATCTATCTACTTGACAACAATCACTTAGCTGCCCAACTTGATTATCAAAAAATATTAAAGCTGGCTAAAAAATATCCCAATTACCAACCAAGAGTAAAAACTTCTCCAATAATAGAAGATTTAACTTTTACTCTCAGTCCGCAAACTAAAGTAGGTGATATTATCAAAACAATCTGCAATCTTGATCAGCTAATTACTAGCGCAACTTTGACTGACGTTTACCAGCAAAATTTTACTTTTGAAATCAAATATCAAGATCCAACTGACAATCTGGCTAGCGAAGATCTCCAGCCTATTAGGAAAAAGTTAGTTGAACAAATAGAGGATAAGTTTCAGGCAAAACTAGTAGGGCAGATTTAACTAAAATTAGGCAGTAGGCTAAATGTTTATTAATTCTAACAAAAATAAATCACACTCAAAAAAAGAATTAATACTAATTTTTTTACTAGGATTATTAGTCCTATCTATTCCACTTAATCTTTTTTTAAAAATCTCAGAAGAGGGCAGCTTTGTTAATGGTTTGCAAATAGATTATCTAATCACGAAAATACATTTATCTGACTTGCTGCTAGCCTTATTGTTAGTAACTTGGGTAGGCATAAGTTCTTGGGAGAAGGTAAGGATTAAAATAAATGAAACAAATATTTTCACTCAAAAGAATGAATCTAAATTTTTAATAGATGCTATTAACAAAAGAATCAAAAATTTTAAGTTTGTTAAAAATCTTAAAAAAATTTATCCTTTATTAATAGTTTTTTTAGCTATTGCCACCAGACAAGTATTTAGTGCTCAACCCAAAATTGGGTTTTACTTTTTACTAAACATAGGCGTGGTAGCGTTGTTTGGATTTTTTTTATACAAGCACAGCGCAATCTTAAAATCAAAATACATTGCTGGGTCAGTAATAATAAGCTACCTGATTCAATTATTCCTGGGAACTTATCAGTTTTTTGCCCAAAAACCCCTCTTGCCATACCGCTATTTGGGTGAGCCAAGGTTTGAACCATATTATCGCCTAAGCAGACATATCTTTAGTGGCAAAGAAAGAATTTTAGCTTACGGCAGCACTGCTCACCCCAATTTATTGGCAACTGTGGGAGTGCTGTTCTTTTTGATCATAGCTACAAACATTAAAAAATCTTTTAAACAAAAAGAGGACGCCAGTCCTAAGAGGTTTAATCTTTCAATCATTTTCTTAACTCTGTTTTTTGCAAGCAGTATTTTTTTAATCTATATAACTCAAGCAAAAACCGTTTTAATCACATTATTTTTTGGCTCTTTGTTTATCTTTAAAGATCAAATTAATCTCAAAATCTCTAATAATTTCAAAAAATGGAGCTTACTGGCTGTACTTACTTTAGCCCCGATTATATTAACGGTTATGTCATCAGCACACTCCTATAATCCTTCAATTGTGAGACGAAATTTTTTAAACATAGCTGCAATCGAGATGATTCTGGATCAACCACTTATAGGCCATGGCCTCAACCATTTTACCTTGCATTTAGAAAATTTTTCTCAGTCGTTAGAAGTTACTAGATTTGTGCAACCAGCACATCATGTTAGTTTGCTTTGGCTAGCAGAAACAGGTTTATTGGGTTTGGTGATGTTAATCCTTTTATATAAAGGCTTATTTTTACCAACTCGTTCCAGACTACTTTCTGCACTATTTATCATAAGTCCCTTGCTAGCAATGGATCACTTTTTTTACAGTCTACAATCAGGAAGGTTGTTATTTATTTTTTTTGTTATGTGGTGGATAAATGTTTTTGAGCCCAGTCAAAACAACTAGCTTTCACCCTCATCTTCTATGGAGCGTAATTTAAGAATTTAACTCAGGTGTTGGAGTCGGCTCTACAGGGGTTGGAGTTGGCTCTAGTGTTGGAGTCGGTTCTAAAGTAGGCCTTGGAGTAGGCTCTGGTGTGGGGGCTGGTTTTTCCCAAGGCTGTCCTCCAGTACCTATTCTTACCACATCGCTTTTAGCTTCTGTTCCTTCCCTGGAATAGGCTTTTGCATATAATTCATACTGTCCTGCACTTAGTCTTATCTTGCCCTGATAAGTGCTGCTTTCTATAGTTTCACGTCTACTGCCGTTCACCCATAACTCTATTTTTTCAATGCCAACATCGCTGCCAGCCCTAATGCGAACCTCAATCTCTTCTTGATCAAATTCCTCTTTATCTCTGGGTCTTTCCAATCTTACTGAAACATCGTCCCTGTCTCCACAATATTCTGTCGGAATATTGTAACGGCCATCATCTTGGCTCTCAATCCATTGATTAATCCCTTCCATCCAGCGGTTTTTCCCATCTATACTCAAGGGATCATCTCTTCTTAAGTCAATAACCTCCCTTTCTTCGTAATCTCCGCGGGCAATTCTTGCTTCGGTGGCTAATTTATTTTCTCCCCTGCACACTTTTACTTTTTTATGAATTGGATCAGGTAAAGAGGGGAGGGTATTTTTGATGACATACTCCATTTTGCTGGAAAAGTCACTATGAGCCGGATAGCCAGAAATAGCATTAACCTCTACCTGCTCTACAGTATCGGGCGGCTCCCATGCAGGAGACTGATAGCCAGCATCAATCACTGCAAGCATGATTTTGCGCCAAATAGGCGAGGCTCCAGTAGTTCCTGAGGCCACTCTGAGCATGGAGCTGTTATCATTGTTTCCTACCCAAGTTCCAACCAAAGCTTTTTGATTCCAACCAACTGTCCAGTTGTCAATCATGTCATTAGTTGTTCCAGTTTTAACTGCCACTGATGGACCCAAGTTTAAAAACGAGCCAGTACCAAAGGCAATAGCACGAGCACTATCGTCAGACAAAATATGATTGATTAAAAACGCCTCAGCTTCAGACATAACTCTTTTTCCCTCAACTGACCGATGTTCAAATAAAACTTTTCCCTCTCCATCTTCTACTTTTAAAATCGAGACTGGCTCAGTTTTAGTGCCACTGTTAGCAAAGGATGAATAAGCTGACGCCATATCTATTAATTTAACTTCACCACCACCCAACGTGAGGGCTAAGCCAAATCGTTCCAAATTTTGCTGGGTTGGAGCAAGGGTTTTAAAGCCCATTTCAGAGGCCAGCATTAAAAAATCCTCAATTCCAACTAAAGCCAAGGCTTTAACAGCTGTTACATTAATTGAATTACCCAAACTATCACGAATACTAATTGGTCCCACAAAACGTCCTGTGTAATTTCTAGGAGTATAGGGTCTTTCGTTTTCACTTGATCTAAAATCAGTTGGAGCATCAACTAACATTGATGCCGGAGTATAGCCCTTTCTAAGTAAGCCTAAATAAGTTACAGGCTTAATAGCAGATCCAGGCTGCCGCAGACCACTGCTAACCACATTAAATTGGCCACCTTTTTCATTATCAAAAAAATCTCTACTGCCAACCATTGCCAAAATCTCCCCAGTTTGAGGGTTCATAACAACTGCCGCTCCATTAGTAATATGAAGATGCTCAACTGCTTCCACCTCTTCTGCCACAATTTGCTGAGCTGTTTCCTGCAAAGACAAATCAAGGGAAGTAGTAACTCTCAAACCTCCACGTTCTACCAATTCTTCACCAAACATTTCTGTGAGCTGATCCTTAGCATAAAAAACAAAATGGGGTGCACGAATTTCTAGAGTTCCTTTTTCAAAAGTTAGATCTGTAATTTGATCTTTTAGCTCATCATACTCTTCACGAGTAATATAACCATCCTCTCTCATCCTTTGCAAAACAGCTTTGGTTCTCATTTGCCACAAAGGGGCTTCTTCATCTTGTTGTTGGCCACTAAAAGGTGAATAAACACTTGGTCTTTGAGGTAAACCAGCCAAAAATGCTGATTCAAGTAAGGTTAACTCTGAAACCGGCTTGTTAAAATATAGTTCTGCTGCCGACACAGCCCCCCAAGCAGTACCTCCATAAGGCACTTCATTAAGATACATCTCTAAAATTTCATCTTTACTAAAAGTACGCTCAATCTGAATCGCCAAAACCAGCTCTTTGAATTTACGGGGGATGGTTCTTTCACTAGTTAAAAGAACATTCTTAACCAATTGCTGAGTTAAGGTTGAACCACCCACCACTCTTTGACGAAAAACTACATTATAGGGAATACGAAATATTGTTAGTAAGTCAAAGCCCTGATGTTTATAAAAGTCCTTGTCCTCAATGGCAATAGTTGCCTCAATTAAATGATTTGGTAACTGGTCTAGTTTCACCAAAGTGCGACGCTGGTCTACAAATAAGTCATAGAGCAACTCATCGTTGCGATCGAAAAACTTGGTACTAAAACCATCTCTTCTCACTACCTGTCCAGGCTGGGGCAAATCTCTTGAAAAATAAGCAAAAGCCCCAAAAAACCCAACGACACTTAAAATAACCAGTGCAAATACAGCAATGGCTGCAAAACGCATAATTTTGACTTTTCTTAGCTGTTGCTGTGGAGTTTTTAATCTAGAGCCAGACCGTCTTTGTTTTTTTCTTGAGAAAATCTTACTCCAGCTGCGAGCGGAGCGAGATTTCGCCCTTGGAGGAGTGTCCTCAACCAACCAACTGAAGGGACGCTTGATCTGCTTGAAGATCCAGAGAAAAGGAGCTGTGATGGTTCTGTAAATTTTAGTTAAATTTATTTCCATAAGAAGTTAAATTATCGACTGTAATTAAGATATAGTCAAGTTTGTTTTACAGTCTAAAATAACAAAAAGGGTAACACTTGTAGTGTTTATTGATCAAAACAGATATTAGCTTATTATAATAAATTCGCAAATTAGTAATAGATGTGAGCTCATTTCTGAGGGGTTTTACCCCGAGAGCATTTTGTCTTGTCCCGTCCCCCGCTGGGCGGGGCGGGAGGATAAACTAGCGGAGTATATAACCAAAATAAACAATAGACAAATTTAGAAATTTTCTTTCACCAGATGCAACTGCTTCATGATAGAATAAAAAGCAATGAAAAAAAATGATCCTGAAAAATCTACTAACCAACTTGACCAAACTCTCACCAGAGGAGTGGAAGCCATTTTACCTGACAAAGATTCTTTAGCAAAACTAATGTCACAGAAAAAAATCAGGCTTTATTTGGGTATTGATCCCACTGGAGCTTTGCTTCACCTTGGCCATGCTATAGTTTTGCGCAAACTGCAACAATTTGCCCAACTAGGTCACGAAGTCATCTTGTTAATCGGCAACGGAACCGTAAAAATTGGTGATCCCAGTGGCAGAGATGAGAGCCGTCCCGTACTAACTGATCAAGAAATTGAAAAAAATTGGCAAAACTGGAAAGAGCAAGCCAGCACTATTTTAGACTTCAACAACATTACTATTAAACGCAACGGGGATTGGCTAGATAAACTAGCCTATGCTGATATTGTTAGGCTGCTAGCTAAAACCACAGTTCAACAACTGCTTGAAAGAGATATGTTTCAACAAAGAATGGCCAACAATCAACCAATTTATGGCCATGAAATTATTTATCCACTCCTGCAGGGTTATGACAGCGTAGTCATGGATGTGGATCTAGAAATTGGCGGTAATGATCAAACCTTTAACATGATGATGGGCCGAACTTTGCAAAAAATTTACAACAATCGCGAAAAGTGGGTTCTAACCACCCCCTTAATTGAGGGCACTGACGGTAGAAAAATGAGCCAAAGCTATGATAACTTTGTGGCTCTAACTGAACCAGCCAATGATATGTACGGCAAATTAATGAGTATCCCTGATGAACTAATCTTAAAATATTTCAAGCTCCTAACAGATGTTGCCCGCGATGAGCTTGAAGCGATGCAGCAAGCAATAAAAAGTGGTGAAAATCCCATGAATTTTAAAAAGAAGTTGGCTCTTACTATTACTAATGATTTGCATAGTGAGTCACAAGCCAGGCAGGCCCAACAATATTTTGAAACCACAGTTCAAGAAGGTGGGCTACCAAATAAAATACCAGAGGTTAAGCTAGACTCAACAGAATTAATAGTCCTTGATTTACTAAAACTTTGCCAACCCGAAGAAAGCAATGCTCAACTCAAAAGACTTTGCCAGCAGGGCGGTGTCAAACTAATGCCTCAAGATGAAAAACTACTTGATCCAAACCAAAAAATTAATTTTGATGACCAACAAGTAATCAAGGTCGGAAAAAGAAATTTTTATAAGCTACAATTAAACTAATCAATTATGACTAAAAAACAGGCAAAGCGCCTTAAAATAATTTTTGTCATTATTGCTGCTGGCAGTATGGTGGCAGCTAGTGTGATTCAGGCTGTAATCATGCTACTAACTCTTTTCTAATTAAGTTTATGTATAAACTACTAGATCCTCTGGAGCATGTTAGGGGGATTGGCGCTATAACTGCTCAAAAACTAGCCAAAAAAGGATTAAAGACAGTCCAAGATTTGTTGCTATTTTTACCCCTTAACTATACAGATCTATCACAAGTCTTAACCATTGGTCAGCTTAAGCCCAATCAAGTTTGCACCATCAAAGCTCAAGTAATCTCGGTTAGAGAATATTTTAAAAACAGCAAACGCATAACTAGAGCCACCATTGCTGATGAGACAGGAAGAACTGAATGTATTTGGTTTAACAATCGTTTTATCAAACAGCAATTAAAAAAGGGACAGGATTATTTTTTTGCAGGATCATTTAATGATTATCGCAATTTCAGCCAGCCAAAAGTTGAAGCCATCAAACAAGAAACACTACATACTGGGCGTTTAGTTCCCCGCTATTCTCAAACCCTTGATATCAAACAGGGAAAAATGCGCTTAATTTTGAAGGAAATTCTTGATCATTTAAACATAAAGCCAGACTTTTTAAGCGAAAACTCTCACCTTTTATCCCTTGCAGAAACTTTTTCTCAACTTCATTATCCACAAAAAAAAGAGTTAGTTATCAAAGCGAGAAAAAGACTAGCTATAGAAGAGCTGCTAGCTTTGATGAAAAAATCTCAACAAATTAAAAAAGAGTGGCAGCAGCAACAGGCCATGGTTGTTCTTGATAAAAAACAACTCAATTCAAAATTAATTCCAAAAAACATACCCTTTAAGCTTACTCAAGACCAAATGCAGGCCATCAAAGAAATTGCTCAGGATTTAGAGCAACAGCAGCCTATGAATAGATTGCTAATCGGAGATGTAGGCTCAGGAAAAACTGTGGTAGCTGCCATTGTGGCCTGGCACATACTCAGAGCAGGACTTAATGCAGCCCTGATAGCACCTACCCAGATTTTGGCAGAACAGCATCAGCAAACACTCAACTCAATTCTGCCACAAATACCAACAAAACTATTAACAGCTAAAACCAGTAAAAAACAAAATAAGAAAGATTTAGCAAGCAAAAAAATGCCAACACTTTTTATTGGCACCCATGCTGTGATCAATCAGCTAGATCAAATCCAACCAGGATTAATTATTTACGATGAACAACACCGCTTTGGGGTGGCTCAAAGAGCTAGTATTGGCACAAAAAAAACTTTGCCCAAACCACACGTACTCACTATGTCAGCCACACCCATTCCACGCAGCTATATGCTAACTATTTTTTCTCATCTAGATGTATCTTTAATTAAAGAATTTCCATTTGGAGAGAAAAGGGTTAAAACCTGGTATGTGCCTAAACAAAAAAGAAACAGTGCCTATCAGTGGACACTAGACCAGTTAAAGACTCCAAACACTTTTCAAAAGAAAAAAGAAAAATCAATGAACAATGAGGTTCTAGATGATCAACAGCCTCTAGCTTTAATTATTTGTCCTTTTATCAATCCTTCGGATATACAGGAGTTTGAAAAAATTCCAGCTGCCAGTGAAATTTATCAACTACTTGAGAAAAAATGGAATAAAGAAGTTAAAGTTGTTCTTCTTCATGGGCAGCAAAAGCCAGATAGGCAAGAAAGAATCATTAAGCAACTCTTTGATCAAAAAATAAATGTTTTGGTGGCAACATCAATTGTTGAGGTGGGAATTGATTTACCTCAAGCCAACATTATTTTAATTGAAGGAGCTGATAGATTTGGGTTAGCCAGTTTACATCAGCTACGGGGTAGAGTGGGGCGTAAAAGCCAAGAAAGTTATTGTTTGGTTTTTAATAGTAGTAACAACCAAACTAGCGCCAAGCGACTACAGTTATTTGCCCAAGAAAATGATGGCCTCAAACTGGCAGAGCTTGATTTAAAAAACCGAGGACCGGGAGACTTGTTTGGCTTGCAACAACACGGGCTGGATAATTTAAGGTTTGCATCTTGGAACAATCTAGAGCTTATTGCTCAAGCAAAACAGATTTTTAACCAACTTGAGCAAAAAAAAGGTTTACAAAAACACAACTCATGGCGACCACTGTTTGAATTTGAAAACTTTACACCTGAAAAAATTTCAAATAATTAAGGATAACTTAACTACTTTCTCAACTCCTGTTTCTTAACACTTTACCGCCAGCAAAAAATTCTCTATGATAAAGAAGTATGAAACATAAAACCTACAACCCCCAATCAGGGCAGGTTGGTATTATCACTTTATTGATTATGGCAGTAGTATTAACAGTTGCGATCAGTTTAAGTCAACGGACAATGCAAGAACAAGACATTGCTTTTATTCAAGATGAGTCCACAAGAGTCTTTAATGCTGCTGAAAGTGGAGTAGAGCAGGCTTTATTTAATATTCGAGAAATAGAAAAAGGAGTGGAAAAAGATCTTGAGGGAACATTTAGCTTGGATGATATAGACGTTGCTGCTAATGTGGATGAGTCCAGTGTAGTAGATATTTCAATTAACAGCGCTAGAGTAATCCAAATTCCTCTAGCACAAGTTGTAGGTGACGTAAGTGTGTCGTGGTGGGATAAATCTGATGATTGCAACTCCAGCAACCCTCCTGCTGCCATGATAATTTCTGCCTTGAGCAACACTGAAGCCACTCATTATGGCTACGATCCATGCCAACGTCAGCCCGAAGATAATTTTGAAGAAATCGAGCAAGATTTTCACTCACAGGGAGATATAGATTACTACTATCGCCGTACAATTTCAGTAACCGCAGAAGATATTTTATTAAGAGTCAGACCTGTTTATAATCACGCAAAAGTTTACATTTCTGGCCCCGCTATTGGTGATGAAACTGTGCAGTATAACATACAGTCAGGAGCTTATAGTGATCCACAAGATATAGCTCGCACCCTTGAGGTAAGACGATCAGCTCTAAACGCTCCTAGTTTCATGGATTTTACTTTAGTTAGCGGCAGCGATTTAACAAAAAATTAACACAAAATTTACAATTAATATCTAACATTACCTATGCCTGCCACAGCCATCGATATTGGGACACATTCAATTAAAGCCATCTCAGGAAAAACTGGCAAACAGCCAGCAATTAATAGGGCAGTAGAAATTCCCAACCTTGCTGGCATCAGCGTCCCCAAAGATAACAATCAAGCTGGCAAACTTCAAGAGATAGTAGTCCAATTATTTAATGATCACAAATTGCCCAAAACCGATATTTATCTTAGTCTGCCTGAAGAAATTGTGGCCACCAAAGTTATCAATCTCCCGCCTTTGAGTAGTGCTGAGCTGGCTTCAGCTATTGATTGGCAGGCAGAACAGCACATTCCCATCCCGCTTGATCAGCTCTCCCTAGAGTATCAAATACTATATAAGCCACCAGCAAAAGCTAAAGATGAGTCAATGAAGGTTTTGCTAGTTGGAACCCGCAAAAGTTTCGTAGAAATGTATGTAGATCTTTTTTACAACCTAGGAATTCAGCCTTTAATTTTAGAAACACAGATCTTTTCTGTGATGAGAGCCCTAGGTTTTGTGCCTGAAGACCCAACAACCATGATTGTCAATATGGGAGCAAATAATACTCAGTTAGCTGTGGTTAATAAAACTCAAATAGAAATTGCCACCAATAAAAAGGGAGGAGGGGCTTTATTTACAAAAACTATTCAGCAATCAATTTCAAATCTCACTCTTGAACAGGCAGAGGAATATAAAATAGCATATGGTTTGCTTAAAGATCAGTTGCAAGGAAAAATTAGCGAAACTATCCTACCAGCACTTGATTCTATTGGGCAGGAGGTGGTTAAAACTTTAAGATTTTACAACAACGAACAACCTGATACCCCTATCACCAGAATAGTATTAACAGGAGGTTCAGCCCAAATGCCAGGTATTATAGAGTACTTTACTCAACTAACCGGAACAGAAACACTTTTGGCTTCACCTTTTGCTGCTGCTTCAGGAAACATTCCGGAAAATAATCATCAAGCTTTTATTGTGTGTATGGGTCTGATGATGAGACAAGATAAATAATCTCATGCAAAGTGTTAACTTTCTATCTAAACTAAATTTATCTCTTTCTAAGCAACAAGAAAAAGATCGTAAGATTTTTCGCTATGTCATTATTGTCTTTGGTGTAACAGCCTTTTTCTTTTTGGCTGCTTTGGGCAGCAATATTTATCTACAGTTTAGGCTGAAACAAATTCAGGCACAAATCAAGCAGGCTCAAAATGAAGTAGACTCAGAGCGCCAGCTTGAAGCTGATTACTTATTTTTTGTCAACAAGCTAATTATTATTCGAGAACTGTTTGATCAAAGAACTGATAAACAAATCGCTATGGGTTATTTTGCTGACTTATTTGGCCCCAACATCCGCATCAGCGGCCTGCGATACAACATGGAAGAGGGGATTCTTTCACTAAAAGTAACCAGTCCTCATGTTTTTTATTTAGAAGAAGCATTTGGCAAAATTGACGATCCTTTAGTAAGAGAGCACTTTGCCACCCTCAACAAAAGTAACTTAATCAGATCTGGATTTGGGGAATATAGTTTTGACTTAACTGTTAGTTTTAGTGATGATTCAGAACTAGTAACGATTGAAAGGGAATACTAATGCCAATTATTGATACTGGTTCAGAAAATAATATCAAGCTTTTTTTTAACACAAGGCGTCACCTGCTGCTGGCTATTATCTTAATTTGGGCAATAGTAGCCTTAGTTTTTTTTGCAATCAAACCACAAGTGCAAACACTATTTAACCTGCGCTCTAATTTAGAGGTTGAAAGAGAACAATATATGGATTTGTCAAGAAAAATCCAAGATTTGCAAAATATCCGTATCTCAGATCAATTTCAACAAAAAGAAAAAGTGGATGAAGTCCTTCCTTCTCATAAACCAGTTATGGAACTTTTGTTTAATCTCAATCAGGCCATGAAAGAAAGTAATGTTGGTATTACTTCTTTGCATATCAGTCCGGGAGAAATTGCCACAGAATCAGCAGAAATATCTTTGCTGGATACTGCACCAAAAGATACAGCTGCCCAAAGAAGACAGCAAAGATATAGTGCTCTGAGAATGGAACTCACTGTATCTGGAACTGAAGAAAGAGTCGATCAATTTTTGCAATTGGCAGAACGTATTGCTCCTTTCACTTCAATCGTGGAGTTAGAAATAAACACTAGGACAGATCGGGAAGGGGTTACCCGCACCGAGGCTGAGATGCTTTTGAACACTTATTATTACACTCAAACTATTGTGACTAGAGTTGATGACCAACTGCCCTCAATTGGAGAAAAAGAGCTAAAAGCTTTTGAAACAATTCAGCAATTTATGCCTTCAGGATTCCAAAAACCAACAGCTATTGAAAGCGCAGATCTAGAAGATTTATTTGGAATTAGGGGCTTTGAGTTTTAAATCAGCTATTGTTAGTCAAACCTTAGATCATCAGGCTAAATTGCAAAGATCTATACTTCTGCTTCCTCAACCTTAATAGTAAACCGTTCATTGCGCTCTTTAGCCAAAATAGAGGCTACTTGGCGAACTGCTTTAATAGTTTGACCCCGATGGCCAATAATTAAACCCATATCCTCAGGGTGAGCTCTAACTAAATAAGTTTTTCGATAATCATCATCGATTTCTTCTACAGAAAGATCTGCTGGATGTTCTACAAAATGAGTGAGTAAAAACTCGATTAAATGCTGCATATTTTAATGTTTGAAGTCATGAATTGAGACCCATCATAACCCAAATGTATGGTCTTATTTCTTTGTTTTACCTGCTGCTGGCTGCTGAGTTTTAGTCGTGTCTTTGGAATCTACCTTTTTTTCTTGCTGTTTGGGCTCTGGTTTTGACTCAATCTTTTTATCAGCCTTAGGTCCTGATTTTGACTTTGGTTTGGGCTCTTCCTTTTCTGCTACCTGTTGTGTCTCTACTGTTTTTTCCTGTTTTTCTTTAGATTTTTCTTGTTTAACTTCTGCCTTTTTAGCTGTTTGTTTTTTTGATTTCTTTTTGGATTTTGCTGGAAAACCCTTTCCTGACTTTTCAATTTTAGCCAGATAAGCCACTGTTGGAGTAGGTTGAGCCCCTTGACCAATCCAAAAATTATATCTCTCTAAATCTAATTCCAGTACTTTGGGGGTTTGATTGGAAAAATAATGGCCAATCTTTTCTACATAAGAACCGTCTCTTTTGTCTTTAGCCTCATTAACCACAATTCTAAAATGAGGTTGATTTTTTTTACCGTATCTAGATAGTTTAATCTTGAGCATAGGAGATGATTTTACACTATTTATTTAATTTTCTCAAACACAGCTAAAGCTTGACGAGCTGCCTCTTGCTGAGCTGCTTGCTTACTGGAGCCACGACCCTGGCCAAAATTCTTATTTCCTATCTTAACAGCTACAGTAAAAGTTTTAGCATGATCTAAGCCTTGGGCAGATAAAACCTCATACTCCGGAGTGGAGTAACCTTGAGCTTGAACTATCTCTTGCAGTAAACTTTTAGCATCCTTGTACAATTTTTCTTGCTTGATTTTATCAAGTTTAGGTAACAAATACTTATCAACAAACTTTTCAACTGCCTGAAAACCTTGATCTAGATACAAAGCACCGATCACAGCTTCAAAGGTATTGGCTAACAAGCTAGAATTAGCTCTACCACCAGTTGCTTCTTCCCCCTTGCTCATATAAAGTTTTTCGCCAAGGCCCAGCTCTAAAGCTACCTCAGCTAGGGTTTCTGTTCTAACCAAAGCACTGCGCAAGGCAGTCAGTTTTCCCTCTGGCTCTTGGGGCAACTCCTTAAATAAAAAACGAGTTACTACTAACTCTAAAACTGCATCGCCTAAAAATTCCAATCTTTCATTGGAAACTTTAGAACTCGTACCACTTGAGGGTTCATTTAGCGCGCTGCGGTGGGTGAGGGCAGTCTCTAATAATTTTGGGTTTGTAATTGGTAGTTGATTGCTCATATAAAAACTAGTTACTGCTTATTTTTTTATATATTTTATATATCGCCTTAATTTTTAGCCTAAATCCCTAACTTCTTGAACTATTTTAGCCAACTCTAGCACTGTAGGCTCAGCAGCCTCTAGTTCTTCCCTAACCTCTGCTGTAATTAAATTTAAAGAGTCAGCTTCATATTCATGATTTAAGGTAGCCACAATTTCTGGCAAATCAAAAGACAAGCTCAGGCCTAAATCAGTTACTAAATTTGAGTGAGGAGAGATGTCTCTAACCTTATTGCCTGTAGTGACAGCAATAATTAACTGAATTTTTTCATAACAAGCTGGCAGTTGAATCTGATTTTTTCTCATAACAGTCAATTTACGAAAAACTATAACAAAAATCCAGGGTTAATTTTAAATTATTGAGTTTTCTCAGGCTTTTCTTTCTCTTTAATCTCGCTTTTTACTTCCTCCATTTTAAACAGTTTACCCAAAACTCCATTCACAAATCTAGGAGAACTCTCAGAACCAAACTCTTTAGCCAACTCTACAGCTTCATCAATTAAAACTTTTTTTGGAGTCTTTTTATGCAGTGATTCCCAAACAATTAGCCTTAAAATAGCTAAATCTACTAGATTAATTTCAGTCAAAGGTCTTTCTGGAGCGTGCTTTTGAAGTTGCTGGTCAATTTCAGCCACAGATCTTAAAATCTTCTCTGCCTCTTTTTGAAGAATTTCACAAAAAGGCAATCTGTTTGAAACAAAATCATTTTTTTTTAAACCCTGCTGATGATCATAGTCAAAAGCAGCAGCAAACAACAGCTGCATCAATTTAATGCGTTTAAGGTGGCGATGATCTTGGGTTGGGCGAGGGTCATTCATAACAAACTAATTTTTGCTGATGATCTTTTTAAAACTAATCTCCATTTGACTAAACATCTGGGCCACTAAACCACGTTTGTGCAAAGGCACCACTGATTGATTAGCATCCTTTTTAAGTCTAAGCGATCTGGCTTGGCCAGCCCTTCTTTTACCCCGCTCAACACTGGTAATTTTATTTTTTGGTACTGCTCCCATAAATCTCCTTTTTATTTGTAGACTATTTAATTATTGTTAATTAATTCCTAATTTCATTTAAGCAGAGTGTATTATAACCCTCCAGACTACTTTCGTCACCCAAAAAAACTGACAACTGTTGACTTACTAAAATATCACCTCGCTACTTGTATTTTATCAGCCTGATTTTTTGTAAAATATAGTTTATCAAAAAAATTGCTATAGGTCTAAATAGTGTATTTTATTTTTACCAGAGTAGGGGTGTAATAAATATGTATTAGATGTGGCTTGAATGTCTTATAATAAAAAATTAAAATACTATATTAATTGTTCATAAAACAACTACTAAATTATTGTGTCACTCATGCCAAAATCCCCTGAAAATATTTTAAATAAAAAAATAAATCGCAGAGATTTTATTAAACTAGGAGGAATAGTAAGCTTGGGAGGATTACTAGCAGCCTGCAGGCCAGGAATAATCGAAGCCG
>Ga0334887_1000769_pt1 | contig 48053 bp, 35 predicted proteins | sample GraSluR1_MG_10_FD_207217 | JGI IMG/M metagenome (GOLD analysis project Ga0334887, IMG submission 207217) | Sludge microbial communities from methane-producing bioreactor in Wageningen University, Netherlands - Granular Sludge_18_07-R1 | ecosystem: Engineered > Bioreactor > Anaerobic >...
CAGGGTCACCTCGAAGGCATAGCACTTCGATATCCCCTCGGTGCCTGAGAACCTCACCACCCCGAAGGTATCGGGGTCAAGGGCGCTGGAGGTGAAGGAGAACTTTCTGTCGGTGAGGTAGTTCATGGGGTCATTTCTTCGCCGGCGACTCTCCGTATTCGAGGATCTTCGGTGCGTTGCCCCAGCTCGTGTCGACAAGGGTCATGTTGACCTGGTACCGTTCCGTGCTCGTCTTGCCTTTGCGCGTCTTCGCCGTCGAGGAGACGGTTGTGCTGGCGCGGTAGCGTCCGCTGTCGGTATCGAAGGAGACCGAGACCGCCTCGACGGTGCTGGAGTAGGTGTCCACCGTCGACAACCAGGCGCCGTACCATTCCTGAAACCCCTGCCAGGAGGTTATCTTCTTCTTGTCGGCCATCTCCATGGAAAGACCCGTGTCGGCAAGACAGGAGAGGAGCGCCCCCGCGGGGGCTTTCTCGTCGAAGAGGGCGAACCATTTGTAGACGATGCTCTTTATCTCGTTGTCGGGGAAGCGCCGCACCGCGGGCGCCGTGGGCCTCAGGTCCTCGCGGGGAGGCGTGAAGACGTAAAGGATGGTCGTCTTGTCCGCCGCCGGGATGACACCGTAGGGGGTGTTCGAGGGGACGACGAAGGCACCGCCGGCCGCGATCTGCTTCGTGTCCTTGCCCACCGTGACCATGGCGCCGCCGGTCAGGACGTATCCTATGACGTCGTTGTACCGGTGGTCCGTGGTGATGTTCCCTGTGAGTGCCGATTTGGACGTTTCCACAAGCTCCAGGGTGAGACGGTCGTTGAAGAAGACCTTGCGCCGAGTCGTGTCGTCGACCTTTATCCAGGACGAGTCGTCGGGCGGGAATATGGCGGGATCGACCTTTTTGATGCTGCCGGGAAAATCGTAGTCCCGCTTGAGCGTCTTTGCCTGCGGCGCCGTCTTTGCCCCGCCGCCGCAGCCGAAGAGAATGAGGGACGTGGCTATGAGCGGGATCGCCGTCAGAAGGATCTTCGGATTCATCGTGGACCACCTATTATAGAACAAAGCTTCCCTTGTTTTGAAGCCCTTTTCTACCATGCGAAAGTAAAGGCTATTCCCCTTCCGCCGGGAATGACTGCCGCGGGCGGCGTGAAGGCGATCATAAAGGAAGGCCGTTCTCCCTTAAGCTCCCTCACGGACAGGTCGCCGGGGACGTGGCCTCCCGACAGGCGAAAGAAGGTCTCGATGGCCTCCTCGAGCCAGGGGGCGGCGCCGTCGGGAAGCGAAGACCCGTGCTCTTCCCTTAAGCGAATGAGGAAACCGGTCAACCGGGAGAAGAAGAGCTGGAAGGCGAGGGGTTCTCCCGACACGGTCCGTGCCCCGGGCACGAAGGCGACATCCTTCATGGCCACCCCGGCGACGGGACAGAGGCCTATCTCCCCGAACTGCCGCAGTCGGTCGACGGAAAAGACTGCCTCCGTGGAAGCCGGGACGCCCTGCCGCGACGGATGGAGGGCAAGGCCTTCGAGGCGCGCGGCATCGCCGTCGGTCAGGAGCGTGGGCCACCCGATATGCGCGGCGCTCTGTGCCGCGAGGGTGCCGACGGCCCAGACGGGACTTATCCACAGGGGCGATACCTCCTCGAAGGCGATATCCCGGGCAGCGGACTCCCCGGCATGCCGCGGTCTCGCCAAAAAGCCGTTGCAGGCCGCCACGAGCCAGTTGGCTTTGGGGCCGGAGCGCAGCTTGTTCCATTTGGCGTAGACCGGATTGTCCTCGATATGGTGTGCGAGATATGCGAGGCGGTCGATCTCGCTCCATTCGCCGAGGTCGAGGAAGCCGGGGTTCATGGAGACGACCGTCGGGGCAAGGACGGAGTCGGCGAAGGCGGAAACAGCTTCGAGAAGCTCGACGCTCGCGGGGGAGCTGTCGAAGGCCATGTCGATGAGCACAAGCTCCGGCGGATCCGTCGCGAGGTCCCCGGCAAGAGCGCTGAGAGCCTCGACGAGGTTTTCGCGGGAGGCGCTCACGAGGGAAAGGCGGGTGTCCTTCGCGGCGCCTGCGGGCCCCTGTTTGGCCAAAAACTCGATGCCCCGCCAGGTGGCCTCGAAGGTGCGGAAGCCCGCGTCTGAGAAGACGGCCCTCATGATCGCCGCGAGAAGGCCGTCAATCGCGCCCACCCAGGCCGCCGGACCACCCTGGCGCTCCGCCTCGTGGGTCGCGGCAGCTCCGCCCGTTGCCACCATGGAGAGTATGTCGTCAACGCGGCTTCGCTCGGGCGGCTTTGGCACCTCAGCCGGGACGGAAAGCTCGATGGGGATGCCCGGCCAGCGTGAGCGGACCTCGTCGGCGAGCTGAAAAGGGGACACTCCCCCGGAGGCGCTCTTCCTGATAAAGGTTCGCGCGTCGCTCAAGTCCCTCAGGTAGGGCAGCGTCGTCAGCATCCCGTCGGGCGAGAGGTCTTTAAGCCTCTCGGGACGTATCGTCACGCCGCCTTCGGGGCATATCTCCTTTGGGAGTGACACCCACAGCGCGGGACGAAGGATGGAAAGGGCGTCGCCGGGTGTGTCGACGGAGACGATTCTGACGCGGTATCCATCCCGCGGTAAGGGAGAAAAGGGCCCTATGGCGAGAACGGTGAAAGGTTTGAAGGGTATGTCCATCGGGTCTCCCTGCCGCCTGACCTATTCCTCGAACGTGAAGGTGAAGGTGCCGTCGTCCTCTACATCGAGGCCGACCGCCGTCGGCATGCCCCCTTCCGTCATGTGGGTGAGTATCGTCTGGGCCAGCCTGGGAAGGATGTTGCCCCCGAGGATGTATTCGATATTGCGTGCCCCCGTCTCCACCTCGGTGCACCGAGCGGTGATCTGGTCGGCCACGGCGGGAGTATAGGTGAGGCGCATCTTGTTGTTCGCCATCAGTGTCTCGGCCACCTTGCGGAGCTTGAGCTCGACGATCATCCGCATGGCCTCGCTGCCGAGGTCGACATAGGGGACGATGGTCATCCTGGCGAGAAGCGCCGGTTTGAAATGGGCCGAAAGGATGGGGCGGATGGCGCCCGTCAGCACCTCCGCGGAAGGGGTTTCCTCCCCGGAGGTCATCTCGTGGACGACGTCGGAAGCGAGGTTGCTCGTCAATATAATAATGGTATTGCGGAAGCTGATCTCCTTGCCTTCGCCGTCGGTCAGCATGCCCTTGTCGAAGACCTGGTAGAAGAGGTTCATGACGTCGGTGTGGGCCTTTTCCACCTCGTCGAGGAGGACAACGCTGTATGGTTTTTGACGCACCGCCTCGGTGAGCATCCCCCCTTCGCCATAGCCGACGTAACCGGGAGGGGAGCCGATAAGGCGGCTCACCGTGTGGCCCTCCTGGAATTCGCTCATGTTGATGGTGACCACGTTACGCTCGCTGCCGAAGAGGAGGTCGGCAAGGACAAGCCCCGTCTCCGTCTTGCCCGTACCGCTGGGACCGACGAAAAGGAAGACGCCCATGGGCTGATTGGGGTTCTTGATGCCCGCCTTGGAGGCCCGTATGGATTCCGTCAGGGCGCATATGGCCGCGTCCTGGCCCTTTATCCTCTCCTTCAGTCGATCTTCGAGGTCGATAATGGTCTTCGCCTCGTCCTTGAGCACCTTGCCGAGGGGTATCCCTGTCCAGTCGGAGACGACCTGGGCCACCACATCGGGGTCAACCTCGATCTGGATCATGGGCGTGTCGCCCTGGATGTCTTTCAGGTCCTTCGCCGCCTCGTCGAGCTGAGCGAAAAGCTCCTCCCTTTCGCCGCCGTTGTCCTTTGCGGCGGCATTTATCTTCTCCCGTATTCCCACCACCTTTGCGGCGGCCTCTTTCTCCCTGAGCCAGAGGTTTTTGATCTCGCCTGCCTGCCCGAGGAGGCCTTCCTTCTTCGTGACCACATTCGTGTATGTCTCTTCATCGATGGCTACCTTGTTGTCCCTGTCGCGGTCAAGGGCCGCTATGACACGGTCGCAGGCCTCGATGGACCTTTCGAGGTCTTCGAGGCGCGCCGGCTTCGCGGTGAGATTGATCTTCACCCGGGCGCAGCTCGTGTCGAGAAGGTCGATGGCCTTATCGGGCAGGAACCTTCCCGTGATGTAGCGGTCGGAGAGCTCCGCCGCCGCCACGGCCGCATCGTCGCGGACGACGACCTTGTGGGCCTTCTCATAGTTTGCCTTGAGACCCCTTATCATGAGGGCCGTCGCATCGACGGAGGGCTCGTCAAGCTTCACCGCCTGGAAGCGTCTCGCCAGCGCGGGGTCCTTTTCGAAGTACTTCTTGTATTCCGTCCACGTCGTGGCGGCGATGGTGCGCAGTTCGCCGCGGGCGAGGGCTGGTTTCAAAAGATTGGCCGCGTCGGAGCCTCCGGCGGAACCGCCGGCCCCGATGAGGGTATGGGCCTCGTCAATGAAAAGAATGATGGGCCGTTCCGAGGCCTTGATGTCGCTGATGACGCCCTTCAGGCGGTTCTCGAACTCGCCTTTGACCCCGGCCCCTGCCTCGAGGAGGCCCATGTCGAGGCTGAGGAGTGTCACATTCTTCAGCATGTCCGGGACATCGCCCGCGCTGATCCTCAGCGCCATGCCCTCAACGACGGCGGTTTTGCCGACGCCGGGCTCACCGACGCAGATGGGGTTGTTCTTCCTGCGGCGACCGAGTATGTCGATCATCTGGCGTATCTCCGAATCCCTGCCGAAGACGGGATCGATCTCGCCGCGCGCTGCCTTTTCGGTGAAATCGGTGCAGAAGCGGTCAAGGAACGTCCCGCCCCGGGGGCCCCCTTCCGCGCCTTCCGGTCCTGCCTCTCTCGCCTCGGTCCTGTCCATCTCTACGGAGCCCTTCGTTACGTTCCAGAAATCGCCCGCGAGGGCATCGCGCCCGATGGACTTGATGAGATCGGCATAACGCCCGGAGGAGAAGAAGGTCGGCCTGGAAAGGAAGGCGAGGAGAATGGCCCCGGAACGGACCTTCTTTTCCTCGAGGTCGATGGAGGATATGAGCCAGGCGTCCTGGATGAGATCAAGCAGAAGGGGCGAGAAGACCGGCTTGCCCGCATTGCCCGTCCTGAACTCCTCGATCGTCGCCTCGACGGCCCTCAAGACCTTCGCCGTGTCGGCGCCGAGGCGCGAAAAGGCGAGGGGCCAGTCGCTATTGGGGTTGTCGAAGAGCTTCGCGATGAGGTGCTCTATGGTTATCTCGTAGTGGGTTCGCGAGACGCAAAGACCCGCGGCTGATTGCATGGCGGCGGCGCTGTAATCGTTGAGTCTCATCAGGAGCGATTTGATGTCTACCGTGAGCATGACCCTCTCCTTTGTCTAGATTGCTTTTTGAAGCCTGACGCGGTTTTCCGTGTATCCTTTGTCGCTTGCGAGCCACGTGTTCCATCCGAGCCGCGAAGAGCCCTCCTCACCCAGGCTGACGGGGCGTATATCCGACGACAGGACCGCTATCTCCAGGTCCCAGTCGAGGGGCTGGTCGAGATAGAAATCCGTGAGCCTGCCGAGAAGATCGAAGGAGTCTCCTTCGGGAAGAAGCTTCTGAAAGGTTTGTCCCGGAAGAGGCCCTGCGTGTATCCTGAATTTCCCCGTGCAGTCGAGAACGAAGGTGCCCACCGTGGCGTCCTCTCCCAGGCAGTGTCCGCTGACACCCAGGTAGAGCCGCTGGTCCGCCGGAATGGCTGCCATGAGAGGGACACACTGTTCGATGTCGATGGAGGGTTCTCCTATGCAGTCACTGATGAGCGCCCGCAGGCCTTCCGCCGACCGGGGTATCTGGGTGGCGAGCCCGATGTACCTCAAGAACCGCCCGGGTTTCTCGAAGGTTTCCCGTATCTTTTCCGTTCCGAACCCGAGGAGGCAGTAGAGTCTCTCCAGGGCATCGTGCCGGTAGCTTTCGGCGAGGCCGAAGGCCAGGTTGTACTTGGTCCAGCACTTGTAGAACAGGTGGTATGCGGGTGCGTTGATGATGTCGATGAAATCCCGGGAGATGCTCCCGTCATCCGATGCCTCTTCAAGGAGGTCTTCCGTGTAAAAGGTGGGCAGGGGCGACGAGGAGCCGTAGAGCCCGAGGAAGGTGGTGGTGATGAAGAACTTGTCGGGCTCGCTACCGCGGCGATAGATGGAAATGACGTCGTTGCCCGGGAAATCGAGGGACAACTCGGGCCGCACGCGGATCTTCCGGCGCATGACATCTTCACCCTTGAACCCATCCGCGTGGATGTAATAAGAGAGCAGCCGGATCACTTGAATGAACGAGAACGACGAACCCTTCGAGAGGAGGTCTTCCCTTACAGCAGGCATCGCGCCCCCATCCGTGGCGGCCAGACAAACGCCTCGCCGGTGACGCTCTCCCTCACCTCCGTCTGCGTGAATGTGTGCATGGCGCTGTAGGCACCGAAGAAATGATCGAGAACGGAGCAGAAGAGAAGGAGATTCCCCGTGCTCGCGTAGTGCTCCTTGTTTGCTGTAAGCCGGATGCCCTGGCCCTGGAGCATATTGCCCCTTACCAGACGCCTCACAGGAAAGGTGGAGACGTCCTTTACACCCTGTATTTCCCTCAGGCTTGCCGTTATCCTCGTCCGGTCCCGTCCCTCATCGAGTGTGTAGAGCATGAGAAGTTCCTTCAAATTGTCCGTCGTTGCCACGGAGAGGAAGTTGATGGACAGATGGGAGAGGAACTTCCACAGCACGTTGCGGCCCTGGGGTGGTTCGGCGTAGAAAGTCGGGGGGATGACATTCTGGAATGTGAGCAGTGCCGGCGAATCCGACGTTTCAACACAGATATCCCCGAACTGGAGCTTCTCCGGAAGCTGTCCGTTGGTGCACGTCAGCGAGATGGAAAGCGTCTCCACCCTGGGTTCGGGCCCTCCCCTGTGGTAGGGGAACGAAAGGTACACATCGACGGTGTCGTCCACCGGCGACCGGTACCGTATCATCTGGTACAGCGGGTCGCCCTGTTCGACGTTGCCGAAGAAGTCGAGACGGCGGTAATCGGTTCTCTCGACGCTGCCCCGGCTGTAACCGACGACCTCTGTGACATCGTAAACGTGGTAATGCCTGTGTTCCTTGGCCGAAGGCCGGATTCTGACCCTTTCCCTGCGGTGGTCGAGAAGGACCGGCTCCGCCTCCATCGTGAAAAGGTTGATGACCGGTGTACAGAAGAGCACAATGTTGTCCGATGTGACATCGGGGAAATGCAGCGATGAGGGCGAGAACTCGAAGACCACCTCGAAACGCGTCCCGTCGCCGCGGTCCCGCCACTTTTCCCAGCCCGCGAGGTTGAGGAAGAGGAACTTCGTCGGCAGGATGAAGTACTCCTGCAGAAGCCTGTAGCCGGAAAAGGACTGTGCGGGAAAAGGAAAAAGGGAATTGCCGGGGTCGAAGCCGGGTGTCGCAATACAGTCCGCGGGTAGAACGCAGGGACTGCCGCCTTCCGTCGGACGGATGGTCACTTGCCTCAGGTGGCGGGTCATGAGGGCGAAGAGGTCGGCTCCCTGGGAGAAGGTTCCCCCGGGGAAGAAGGAGAGTCCCTTCACATCCCACCTGTCAAGGGTGATCCCCTTGAGCTCCATGGTAAGCTTCAGCATCTCCGGCTCGCCCGTGGGGCGCGCCCGCGCCTCCAGTGAAACGACGCTTACGGGGTGTACCTCCACGTCGAAACAGGTCTTGAACGTGCAGGATGTACCGTCGACGGGCACCGAGGCAAGCGACGTCCCCGAGGGGACCGTGACAGGCTCGGTCAGGCCGGGTTTCGTTTTGAACCTGACTATCGAGATCGACGGCATGGGTCTCATGTAGTGAGGAAAGATAACGTCCATGAGACTGTGAATCAGTTCGGGGAACTCGTCATCGAGCTTCTGCTGCAAAAGACCGTTGAGGAATGCGACGCCCTCGAGGAGACGCTCCACATCGGGGTCCGGCTTGGGGCCGCTCAGCATGGGTGCCGCCACGGGATGCGTCCTGGAGAACTCCACCGCAAGCTCCCGAAGGTTCTGCAGTTCCTGCTGGTAGTATCTGTTGAACACCTGTTACCCTTTGCCTCTTATTGGGATACCCGCACCTTGCCTTCGGAGCTGATGACGGTTTCCAGCTCGACCACGAGGCGCTCATTTCTGACGTGGACGATCTCCGTCTGCAGCTTGAAGCGCAGCGAGAGCAGGTCGTCCTTGTCGGGCTCGTAGGTGACCTGGGCGCCGCCGAGGCGCGGCTCGTACTTGAGGATCATGCTCTTGATGGTGTCCGCGATGTCCTTTGCCTCTTCCGTCAGGCCGAGACCCTGGTAATTGGTGAAGTCGGGCATGCCGTAATCCCCGGCGATGGGAACGCTCCCCTGGCGCGTATTGAGGACCCGCTGGAGGTGGTTTATGATGGAATTGACGACCTGCGCGACATCACCGGTCCCCTTCTGGCTGTTTCGGCGCTCAAGGTTTCGGATTCTCTGGGTCAAACGCTCTTCGTACATGGTTGTCTACACCGGGGACACGGTCTTCGTTCCTCCCGTCTGGATGGCCTTCATCACTGGTTCCCGTGTCGGAATACGCGCCCCTGCCGCTAGGAGCTGACCGGTTTTTTCCAGGAGTCCTCCGCCTCTATGCCGTCGGGTACGTATGTCCAGATGATCGTCTCATAGGTGAAGAGGATGTCCTCCATGTGCTTGAAAGGTTTGTTCTCCTCAACGAAGGTCTCGGGATACCATTCCCGGGACTCGACGATGATGGCGTCCTGGAGCTTCACGGTGAAGTACTTCTCCTCCTGCCCCTTCTCGTTGATCCTGAACATCTGGATCTCCACGTCCATATGCTCGCCCGTGCAGCAGGCCTGGAAGATCTTCGGGGTGTGCTTCCCCATGTTCGTCGTCACCTTGAGAGGCTTGTGGATGCGCTGCCCCGTGGCGAGACCGGTATGAGGGTCCCTCGGTATCTCTACAACATGGTCGAGGGCGTAGCAGATGATGGTGTTCTCGCGGCCCTGCTGGGTGCAGTCTCCCTGGATGTCTCCCTGGTTCTTTGCCTTGATGGTCATGTAACATGTCATTGCCATTTCGAAATCACTCCTTCAATATGTATGTAGTGCGAGGACGAGAGCCACGCGCTTACGCGGCGACGGGTTTCTTCCAGGAGTCCTGCGCCTCGACGCCGTCGGGTACGTATGTCCAGATGATCGTCTCATAGGTGAAGAGGATGTCCTCCATGTGCTTGAAAGGTTTGTTCTCCTCAACGAAGGTCTCGGGATACCATTCCCGGGACTCGACGATGATGGCGTCCTGGAGCTTCACGGTGAAGTACTTCTCCTCCTGCCCCTTCTCGTTGATCCTGAACATCTGGATCTCCACGTCCATATGCTCGCCCGTGCAGCAGGCCTGGAAGATCTTCGGGGTGTGCTTCCCCATGTTCGTCGTCACCTTGAGAGGCTTGTGGATGCGCTGCCCCGTGGCGAGACCGGTATGAGGGTCCCTCGGTATCTCTACAACATGGTCGAGGGCGTAGCAGATGATGGTGTTCTCGCGGCCCTGCTGGGTGCAGTCTCCCTGGATGTCTCCCTGGTTCTTTGCCTTGATGGTCATGTAACATGTCATTGCCATAATATTCCCCTCCTTTGTTGGACTCCGATACTGCGCCGGAACCTCTTACTCTTTGTCGAGTTTGCCTACCAAAGATAGCGTAAAGGATGCCCCCATGTACTTGAAGTGGGGTTGTACCTGCATGTTCACCCTGTACCAGCCGGGTTCGCCCTCCACGTCGGTGACCTGGATGTTCGCCTTTCTCAAGGGGCGCCGCGAGCGTACCCCCGGCGAAGGGTTGTCCTGGTCGGCCACGTACTGGCGGATCCAGTTGTTGAGCTCTGTTTCGAGGTCGCCCCTTTCTTTCCAGGTGCCGATGTTTTCCCTCTGGATCACCTTGATGTAGTGGGCGAGACGGCTCACGATGAAGGTGTAGGGAAGCTGCGTACCGAGCTTGTAGTTGAGCTCCGCCTGTTTCCCCTCGGGCGTATTGGCGAAGACCTTCGGTTTCTGCGTCGAGTTGGCGGAGAAGAAGGCCGCGTTGTCGCTGCCCTTGCGCATGGTAAGGGCGATGAAGCCCTCCTCGGCGAGCTCGAACTCCCTGCGCTCGGAGATGAGGACCTCCGTGGGGATCTTTGTCTGCAGCTCACCCATCGCCTCGTACTGGTAGACGGGGAGGTCTTCGACGGCCCCGCCGCCCTGGGGCCCTATGATATTGGCGCACCAGCGGTACTTGGCGAAGCTATCCGTTATCCGCGAGGCAAAGGCAAAGGCCGCGTTGCCCCAGAGGAAATTGCCGTCCCCACCGGACGTGTCTTCCCTGTAGTTGAAGCCCTTCACCGGTTTCGTGTCGGGGCCGTAAGGTATGCGAAGGAGAAAATGGGGCAGCGCCAGGGCCACGTTCCGCGAATCCTCGGATTCCCGGAAGGACTGCCACTTGATGTACTGGGGCATCTCGAATATGGACTTCAAATCCTTGAGATTGGGAAGGCCTGTAAAGCTGTCTATGCCGAAGAACTGCGCGCCCGCGGCGGCCACGAAGGGTGCGTGGGACATGGTGGCGACGCTTGCCAGGTTCTGGAGGAGCTTGATGTCCGGCGCGGAGGGGCCGAACTCGAAGTTGCCTACCATGAGGCCGTACGGCTTGCCGCCGAACTGACCGTATTCCTGGGTGTACGCGAGCTTGTACAGACCGCTCTTCGTGATCTCCGGGGCGTCCTCGAAGTCATCGAGGAGGTCCGTCTTTGTCACGTTCATAACCTCAACCTTGATGTTCTCGCGGAAATCGGTCTTATCGACGAGGAATTTGAGGGAAGTCCATGCCGATTCAAGCTGCTGGAAGTCCTTGTTGTGAAGGATGACGTCTACCTGTCTCGACAGCTTCTGGTCGAGGTTGGCGATCATCTCGTCCACGGCGGCGGCTGTCACGCGGACTTCCTTGCCGGGCTTGAGCATCTCGTCGATAAAGGCCTGAAGACCCTGTTTCGTGATGGAGTACGCCTCTTCGGACGGTTTCAGGCGCGTTGCCGCGACGATCTCGTCAAGAAGGGACGTTGCCTCCCCTGCCTGCTGCTCTTGTTGAACATCTTTCTTTTCCTCAGCCACCTTTCACCCCCTACCCTTCGATCCCGAGCTCTTTCAGGAGACGCGCCTTCACTTCATCGTCCTTGACGATATCCTGGATCTTCTTTCTGAATTCAGGGATGTTCCCCAGCGGTCCTTTAAGGGCCTTGAGGGCGTCCCTGAGCTCCATAAGCTTCTTCAACTCCGGTATCTTCTGTATAATGGTATCGGGCTCGAAGTCCTTCATCTTCTTAAAATCGAGGTTGATGCTCATCTGCGCGTCGGGCTCATCGGAGAGCTTGTTATCGACGACCGTCTCCAGCCGGACGTTCTGGGCGCCGAGGACATCGTTGAAGTTGTCCTTGTCGATATTGATGGGTTGCCGGTCTTCAACGCTCCGCGAATCCTTCTGAAGCGTAAAATCGCCCATTACGAGGACCTTGAGAGGAAGCTCGACCTCCTCTTTCTGATCGCCGGTTGCCGGCCGATAGATGATATTGACCCGTTCTTTCGGTGCAACAGAACCTTCTTTAGCCATTATACAGCCCTCCTTCACAAAGAGTACTTTTTGATGAATTGACTACAATCTATGATAAATGTGAAGATCATCTCTATTATATTGTAGATTTCGTGAAAATAAAACAAACACTTTCATTCTTACGACAAATCTCACGTCAGACATACTCCATGGCCTTCACAGGGTCGAGAAGGCTCAGTCGCCTGAAGACATCAGGGAGGAGGTCCTCGAACCCCTGTCCCCTTGCGCCCGCCAGTATCACCTCGCAGGCCTCGGCGGCGAGAGCAGGTTCCCACTCGCCCACGCCGTAGGTGTCCATGAGCCCTACGAGCTCGCGAAAATACGGGCCAGATATCCTGGCCTGATCGTTCTCAACCAGGAACCGGCACAGGTGGACCTGGCGCAGGAAACGCTCCCGCACGGAAGGCGATCTCACGAGGAGGTCCCTGAGCGATGCTATCGCCGCGGTGAGATTGCCCGCCTGAACGATGGCCCTTGCCTTGCCCGTGTCGTCCTGTACCTGCTTCACGAGGTCTTCCGTTTGGGGCTGAGCCGGACCCGAGTCCGTCTCGGCCAGCCATTGCCGCGTCCGGACATCGGCGAAGGGCATGCCGTCGGCAAAGGTGAGCCTCTCGATGCCGGCCAGGCGTTTCACGTAGAGGGCCGTGAGTCCCGTGACCTCGTCCGCGACAGCCTTCATTCCCAGGTTCATAAGTGCCTCGGCCACGTAGCGGTTGAGATCCAGCCAGAAAAGGAACTGTGGTATCCGGGATTCACAGGCGGAAAGGAGGTTCTTCCAGCTGCCGGAGCGGTGCATGCTCGTTATGGAGTCCCGCACCTCCTCATCCGGGGGTTCTATCATTGTCCTTCCACCGTGACTTGGCGGCAGTGCCGTTACCGTCATCCACGCGACGGTCCTGTTTATCCTGAAATAAATCCCGTCAACCGTGCTGTCCCCGGTGATCAGAGCCGCGGCCGCCCGCAGCGTCTCCATTGCGTGCTTGATAAGCGGCTCCGGGTCGTCTCCCGCGGGCACGGTCCCGACGGCGGTCTGGGCCGGGGTCGGTCTGGGCCGCTTCGTTTCAGTCGTCTTCAGAGGTGCCGCCTCCTGCTGTGGTGCCGCCTCCTGCTGTGGTTTCTCGTCGTCGGCGGTCAGGATGGAGCCGATGATGGACATGAGCGGTCCTGCTGCAGGGGCCTCTTCCATGTTGTTCCTGAGGAAGGTGTCGATGGCGTCGAGGTCTGCATAGAGGGTGTCTATCTCCTCCTGCTTCCACCGCTCAGGCGTAAAGTCCCTGAGCGCGGCGGAGGTCTTTTCGACCCACCAGCCGACGGCATTGCGCCGTCCCCTCATGCGGGACTTTGCGGGGAAAAGGGTGTCCCAGTATGTTGTCAGCATATCCCGCCAGACACGCACGCCTGTCGCGAGACCTTTAAGACCCCGGGTCTTGAGGAGGGCGATGGAGAGATAGCTTGCCACGAGAAGGTCCTTGGAACTGCCGGCCAGAATGTCGGAGGACATGGCGAGAACCCTCTCCCAGTCGAGGGCGCCCGACGCGGAGGGCGAGGACATCTTTTCGATCTCTGTGGAGAGCTTCTCGAACGCCTCTTCGGAGCGTATGTCAGCGCCTGCCGGCGAGGCTCCCGGTATCGCGGTGATTCCCAGTTCCTTGAGTTCCATGGTCGAGGCCTTTCACACCTTATCGATGAGACTACCTAAGCGGACAATCGGTGACGACTGCCGGGGCTTTTTTTGAGCTTTTCTTCAATGCCGTGATCACCGGCTGTGCATTGTCGATCGTGTACCGCACCTTGATCCACTTGACCCCCGCCTTTGCAAGGGCTGTCCTGCTCTCCGGAAAGTCGGCGGCCCTGAAGGTCTGGCTGCCCGAGGAAAAATCGGAGAGGAACATCGGGAAACCCGTGCGTCCCCTGTAGACCTTTGTGAGGGCGAAGTCAGGGAACATGATCTTGAGTATTGTATCGCCGCATTTTTCCGGCGACCAGACGAACGAGCGGGCGTCAGGATAATTGTAGTTCTTCAGAACGGCCGTACCGTCCGAGCATTGCAGGGACAACACGTTCCCCACGGGACGAACCGCCGCGTCGTTGTTGACCTCGATGGGGACCGTCTGAACGGCGACGGAATGGTCCGACTGGAACTCCACGGGGCTGGTGGGCGAGGCATTGAGGAACTTGAGAAAATCAGGTTTGAAGGGGATTGACACCTCAAAGATCGTCTTCTCATATGCTTTTCTCGGAGTGTATCCCAGTTTCGAATCGACAAGGAAGGGTTTTGCCACGCCTTCCCTGTATTTGATCACAACCCCGTCGGTCTTGTCGAAGAGAGACTTGAGGACCTTTTCCCTGGGAACGCCATCCATCTTTGCCATGACATCTCCTTCCCACCTGTCCTGGAGCGAGCATGAGGTCTTTGCGGTGCCGAAGGAGACGAGATAGTTGAGGGGTCCGCCGACGAGGGACCAGATGAAATCGGAATCACCGTAGTTGTCTTCCTTCATCATGCTCTTCAGGGAAAGGTACTGGGTGAAGGCCATGTTGAAGGGGGATTTGTCCTCCGCCAGGGCCGCCTGACCGGCAAAGAGGTCGGAGACCATGCGCAGGGCCGTGTCGCCCGTAGTAGCCAGCGGAGCGATCTGGGCAAGCGTCTTGACATATTCGGTGTAGACCTTTGCCCGGGAGGGGCGCTGCCGGCTGATCTGCTTCATCTCCTCGTCCATTTCCTCCAGATGCTGTTCACCGGTTGTCTCGGCCTTCTTCAACCTTTTACCGATCCTGCCTATCAGCCCCTGGTCCTTCTTGTCGGCCTGATCGTCCTCCGTTACGGAGAGTTCCGCGATCCTGATAAGCTCCGCGGGCAACCTGGTCCACTTTGGCGGCTTTGTCCGGGGGTCTGGCTGGATCGTTTCATCGCTGATCCGCGTAATGAATTTCCAATAAGGATTATGGTTCGTCGTCATGAGGACGGCCATGTTCCTCCGGGCCGTTTCCGTCTGGTACGCGTCGCCGCCCTTGTGGAAGTTATCGGCAAAATCATACCACGCCTTATAGTATTCCTCCTGGTACCATTTCCAGAAAGAGGGGATCATTCTCTCGAGAACGCTGCCCTCTGCCAGCACCTCTTCAAGATCCTTGATGAACTCGGTTATGTGCTTGTGGCCCAGCTTCGTGTAGGCCCCGGAAAGAACGACGGAATCATCGTGCTGACCAACCTCGGCCGCTCCCCAGAAATCATCGAGCCTGATGTCGGGGGCGTCGGGAATGGACTTATGGACAAGCCACTCCAGGCTTCCGTGCCTTGTAATGAGCGATACGAGCCCGGCCTGGGCAAGCTCGCGGGAGCGCATGAGGTCGGCCATGTTGTTGTGCCACCTCAGGTAGTCCCTGTAGATGCCGCCGAAGGTCTGGGAGATCTCGTAGGGAATGGGGTCGTAGATGAGGTCGACCGCCTCCCCCGCTGCCTGGGTGAAGGTCTTTATCTCGGGGAGCTTGCCTTTTTCGACCATGCCGGCGAGCAGTTCCACGCGCGTGACGAGGCAGTTCGCGTAGATGGCTATCGTGTCGGGGTCGGTATCGCGGTTGACGGCATCGAGCTTGTTGCCGAAGACCCTGTCAAAGTCGGCAAGAAAGCCTTTCTTCACAAAGGCGACGTAACGCTCCTTCGCTCTTTCCTCCACGCTGCGACGGGCGGTGAGGCCGAAGCTGGGCAGGAACCAGCGCGTGTTGTCCCATTCCAGCTCCTCTATTTCGAGTCTGAACTTCTCAATGGTCATGAGGTTCTCTGCCACCGTGCCGGGAAGCTGCGGGAGCGTCGCGAACACGTCGGTGAACCTCTGCAGCGTACCAATGCTGTACCAGAAAGAGAGGGTGAGCAGGCCGATGATGGCTGCCCACAGACACAGCCAGGAGGTGAAAGCCAGGCTGCGTGTGATGCGTCTCCAGCGCAGAAAGTCGTGGGTGTGGGTGTAAAGGGACCTGTCCTGGGGGAGGACCCTCGCGAATATGTCGCTCAGGAACACCCCCTTCTCGGGTCCGTGCGCATCCGCACCGGCGGGTGTGATGCCCGCCCTTTCCAGAAACTCCGAAGAAGGAGCGCCGGTCTGTCGGCCGCTGGAGAAGAATATGCCGCGCAGAAAGGGGGTTTCCTGGTAGGGGTTGTCCCCGAAGACCGCCCTCAGGAACTCGATAAAGGGGGCCTTGAGGCGCAAAAACTCGTTGCGGAAGACGATGGCCCCGGGTTTCGCTGTCTCTTTGCCCCGGACCGCGGTCAGCGACAGCTCGAGGATGCGGTCCGCCACGCTCCCGAACGCGTTTTCGAGGAGAGTGTCCCAGTAGGCCTTTCCGTCCTTGTTGATGCAGCCCATGGCCTGGCTTGAGTCCTCGACCGACAGGTCCTCGAAGGTGTCGTTGAAGCCGTAGACCGTATCCATCTTGGTCACAAGGATATAGACGGGGAAACGTGCTCCCACGACGCGCATGAGCTGGTCGATCCTCTTCCGTATGTTCTGGCCGTCCTCTCTCAGGATGTTCCTGTTGGAGCCGAGAAGCTTGTCGGCGGGGATCGTCGCCACGACACCGTTTATGGGTTCCCTGCGGCGATACTTCGCAAGCAGGGTGAGGAACTTTTCCCACTCCTCCCTGTCAGGGGTCTCGTCAAGGGGAATGCTGTAGCGCCCGGCCGTGTCAAGGACGATGGAGTTCTCGAAGAACCACCAGTCGCAGTTAAGGGTTGCGGAGATCGTGGCGGCCCGGTCGGGATAAGCGACGGGCGATTCCAGCCTCGCGTTCCTGATCGCCGTGGTCTTGCCGGAGCCCGATTCGCCGATGACGAGGTACCACGGCAGGGTGTAGAGCGGGTTGCCGTACCTCTTGAGGGAAGACCTCTTCAGGAGGTCCACGGATTCCTTCCAGTGTTCCTGGAGGTCCTGAAGCTCGCGCCTCTCGTGGAGCGGAGCACCCTTTATGGTGCTTTCGTCGAGCTGCACCACGCGCTGGACGAATTTCTTCTCCCTGCGCCGCAGCAGATACTTCTTCAGGAACAAAGACCCCACGAAAAGGCCGATGATTCCGGCAAAGATAACGGCCGCCACCCACAGGGGAAGACCCTTCTTCCAGACGAACCAGAACTCGGCGGCGGCCAGAGCGGCCAGCACGAGGACGATGAGCACTATCTTAAGTATCTTCTTTATCATATCGGGCCTTCATGTCCTGCGTCAAACCCCTGTCCTGTGACTGGCTTCCTACCGGAAATAACCGGCCAGGATGCCGTTGAGAATGTTGTTATAAAAGATGAAAAGGACAATGAAAACGAGAACGGGGATGATCCCTGCGATTATGGTGAACGCGAGGGTTGCCGCCCTGCCTTTTCTGCGCGCTCTTCCCTCGAAACCATATGCCTCGGGGAACATGTGCAGCATTTCTTCCACGCCGTGGCCCCCTGCCGTATCGATGCTGAGCCGTGTTACCCTTTCCAGCTCGGCGCTGTCCTCGGGTCTAAAGTACCTTCCCTTGAACCCCATGGCGAGGCACCACCCGTAAACCTCACGGACCTGTCCCTGATCGGGGTGGAGTCCCGCAAGATGGTCAAAGAACTCCTCGCCCGCGTTGGTCGTGTTGAAGAACCGGTGCTGAAGCTGTGCCGTCTGCCAGGTCTCTCTGCCGGGCCAGCCGCTGCAGAGGACCATCTCGTCTATGAGCGCGCATACGGCGAAAAGACCTTTCTCCCAGTCCGTGTCGGACACCTCCCCCCGAATCCTCAGGTCTTTCGCCCGTCGGCACAGTCCTTCGTAGCGCTCGTTCACCTCTTGATATGACAGTGCCGCCGCCGCCGGGTCGGGGCCCGTGAGATAGGCTGTGTAGCCAAGGAGTTCGGAGTAACAGTCGATGAGTCTCATATGTACCGGCTCATGGTTTTAATATCGCAAGCTCGATGAGCATGTCTTCGGGAGCGTCGGGCCAGTAGAGGGCAATCCTGCCGCTTTTCAGGACATCCAGCCAGTACCGGTTGCTGCGGTCTATTTCGAAGCATAGCATGCCCGGTTTCTTCGGCAGGCCCGGCGGCAGTTCGCGCTTCTCCTCGAGAGGAATGCCGGGCAGCGCCCTCGTGATCAGCACGGGGACCTCCTCCTCGGGCCCGAGCTTAACGATATGGCGCACCATGTCGAGGACGCCCTGGGCCTCGGCGGCCGATTTGAATACAATGTAGAAGAAATTCCTGTTGTCCAGGAGCTCCTGCGGTACCTGGGAGCGGAAATAATGGTTGTCCCGCGCGAAGTGGATGATGTTCTCCATTCCGAGGATCATCGAGGCCACAATCTCCTCGATGAGGAGCTGCACCTGCCGGAAACAGAAGAGGAGGTCCTCATGATCGTAGGCAGGGATGAGCTCTGTGCCGTTCTGGAGCCTTCCCAGCGCGTCCACGCGGTCGGTGAACGAGCTGAGCTCGCCGGCACATTGCCGCAGTATTCCGTAGGCCGTAAAGGGGTGGACCGTTGAGACCTCGGCGACATGGTGAAGCACGGGCGCGTGGCGGTTGAGCGTGTGGAGGGCGAGGAAGAAGTTGAGGTATGCCGCCTGCAGGTCGGCTTTCTGGAAGCCCCGGGGGTTCTTGTATTCTTCAAGGATGCGGCAGCGGGAAAGGATAAGCTCCCTGACGCTGCGCATGATGGTGATTAGCGGCTCCGATGCTGCCAGCGTGACGGCCGGTGCGACAAAGTCCGGCGAAAGTACCGCATCCTGTCCGTTGAAGGTGAGCAGGGCCAGCGGGATAAGGTGGTAATCGGCGGCATCGCCTATCTCGTCTTCCCAGAAGAATCTGAGCAGGTGTTCAAGGAGCTTCATCTCCACCGTACTGTCCCCGTGGTAGGTGTCCCTCATGCCTCCCGTCGTCTCTTCGACGTACCGCCGCCTTTCGTCGTGTGCTCCCCGGGGAGCAACGTTCATTCCCGCCTGGTCCCATCGGCGCAACCCCAGGAAGATCTTGAAGGGCTTGTCCATGTCTTTCCAGGCATCCTTAAAGGACCTTGCTTCGAGTCTCGCGTTCCGGGTGGTCTTGACCCAGGTCCCGTCCTGGAAGAGGAATTCGCCCTCCCTGAGGTTAAAGACCATTTCGCGCAGGGCCCCCTCGTCCACCACGTGTCCGCATGTCCCGTAGAAAAATGGCTGGATGTAATTGCGAAGCGGCGCGAGCGATGCCTGGTGAAAGAGGTCGGTCTGCTGGAAATGCTGGGGCTGCAGAAAAAGCCCCTGATACCACATAACCGGTTTCCTGGGTTCCGTCATGGACCTGGCACCTCCTGAATGCTGGTGGGACCGAAAAAGAGGTTCATCCCCAACAGTCCCATCCTGGCCTCATTGGTCTTGAAGATCATTCCTTTTGTTTCTATGAGCACGGGCATCTCATAGCTTCGCGTGACCTGCCCCGGCGTGAGGCCGTAGTATCCGGCCACGATGCCCACCCATTTTACGTTTTCGTACCGGTCTATGTCAAGGCGGTTGGTGTCGCCCGGTTCGATGAAGAACCGGTCGACGGCCATGACGCTCTGGTCGAACTTCTCTCCCTTGAGCAGGGTCGTAAGCCCGGCGGCATCCTTTGTGAGGTTGGTGAAGGGGTTGATGTCGGAGAGCTGGTAGACCAGGAAGGCCAGCGTGTGCGGTTTGTCCTGGTAGAGGTTGAGGTTCGGGTCGGCCCGGTACTCGATCTGGATAGCCTTCGCGGCATAGGGCCGCGACGGATCAAGCCCGAGGGTCTTGAGCTTCTCGCTCTGCTGGGGCTGCGGCCCACTCTTTTGCACCGGCGCCTGGGCCTGCGGCCCGCCCTGCTGTCCCGACCCCTGTGCTTTGCTGCCCGACGAGCAGGACAGGGCCGAAAGGACAAGGAGGCACAGGGCCGTGACGAAGGCGACGGAAAATGGTCTGTCAGTCTGCAATTTCATCTGCCTGCGGTTTTGTGGTCCCCTGCCCGTTTATCGCGCGACCGAGACTATACATAAACCCGGACCCGCCCCTGAAACCCTGTCCGCCGATGCGATCTGTCGACGGAACAGCCAATTGCCGACCTGAACCGGTCAGGAACTATCTCAATAAGATAAGGAACATACAGAACATTTTCGTTAAGATGATATGGGGATGTAGGGATAAAGTCAAGAGAAAATGGGTCGTAGGCAATGGGTTATGGGTCATAGGAAAGACCTTCACGACCTGACCGACGCTCCTTGCTGTTCCTATTGCCCGTTACCCATCACCTATTACCCGGTTTCTTTCTGGCACCTTTTTTGCTATCCTATGTCGTCATGGCCGGCATGAATCCTCAGAGGAGTTCCTCCACACTGCAGTCGATCATGCGCCTTCTGTGCGGGGGGTCCTTTCTTGTTAGCCCGGACCTCCGGATCGAATGGGTGGGGTCCGTGAACCGCCGGTGGTCGGGAGGGAAGGATGCCGGGGCGATTGAAGGAAAGCGCTGTTACTCCGTCATCATGGGGCGGCGCAAACCCTGTGAGAGCTGTCCCGTCTTACGGTGCTACGAAAGCGGCAGGATGGAGGAGATGGAGATAAAGATCGGCAAGGGGGCCGACGCTGAGTACTTCGTACTCACCGCGTCCCCCTTGAGCGGCGAGGCCGGCGGCCTCACGGGGGTCGTCGAGATCATACGGGATGTCACCGCCTTCCGCAGGGCGGAGGAGGGCCTTCGCCAGCTCGGGGAGTTCAACTACGAGATCGTGGAGAACGCCCCGGTGGCGATCTTTACCATTAATAGAAAAGGGGAGTTCTCCAGCGTCAATCCGGCGCTTGCCACCCTGTCGGGATTCGACAGCATGGCGAAGGCGAAGGAGAAACTCCTCGGGTTCAACTGGATAAAGAACCCCTACACGAAGAAATGCGGCATGGCGAACCATATAAAAGAGGGTCTCAAGGGAAAGCCCTTTCAGCTCTGGGACTTCCCTTTCATCGATTACTGGGGGGTGCCGCAGTACATCTACTTCAAGGGTGTTCCCATCAAGGACAAGGACGGCCGGGTGGAAGGGCTCCTGTGCATCATAGAGGAGACGACGGAGCGTGTCAGGGCGCGGGACCAGTTGATGCAGGAGGCCAAGATGTCCATGATAGGGCGCCTCACGACGGGCATTGCCCATGAGCTCAACAACCCGTTGGCAACCATAACGGCCAACGCGGAGCTTGCCCTGGAATCCCTGGAGAGCCTCGAGGGCGGTACGTTCACCAGGAAGGATGCGGAAGAGTTCAAGGAGAGTCTGAAGGTCATCGAGGAGCAGGCCTTCAGGTGCACCAAGACGATCAAGAGTCTTCTCGACGTGACGAGAAAGAAGGACCTGGGAAAGACGAGCATCGACCTTAACGGGCTCCTCGATGAGATCCTGGACCACATCAATTTCCAGAGGCTGCCTGTGAGATTCACCCAGGACGTGCCCTCTCCCCTGCCGGCGGTGAAGGGCGATTTCGACGCCATGCGGCAGGTCTTTCTCAACGTCATTGTCAATGCCGTGCACGCCGTCGAGGGACAGAAGAACGCCGCCATATGGATAAAGGCCCGGCAGATGCCCGACAACACCCTTGAGGTTGCAATAGAGGACAACGGCCCGGGGATTCCCGAAGATATGCGTGATCTCATCTTCGAGCCCTTTTTCACGACAAAGGGGATAAAGAAGGGGACGGGACTGGGGCTCACGCTGTGTTACGATTTTCTGCAGAGGATGGGAGGGGGTATCGAGGTGGGGCAACGCCTCGAGGGGGGAAGCGTCTTCAGGATCTCCCTTCCCCTCTACGCCAGATAAGCTGCCGCCGAGGAGGCTTAACCGTGATCCGGATATTGATAGTCGACGACGAGGAACAGCTTGTTGAGGCCTTCAGGAAGAAGCTCTCCCGCGAAGGCTTCTCGGTGTCCGTCGCATCCACGGCGCGCGACGCCCTCTCTCTGATGAGGAAACAGACCTTCGACGTCTGTGTCCTCGACATCAGGCTCCCCGACATGGACGGTGTGGAACTCCTCGAATCGGTCAAGAGGAACGAGCCCAACCTCGAGATCATCATGCTCACGGGCCATGCCTCCGTCGATACAGCCATCCAGTCCATGAAGCTCGGCGCCTACGACTACCTCAGCAAGCCCTGCAAGCTGACGGAGCTATCCAACGTCATCCAGAAGGCCTACGAGAAGAAGGCTCTCCGGGAGCGGAACATCGTCCTGCAGGAGCAGCTCCAGAGGGTGGAGGCCCACGATTCCTTCATAGGCGGCTCTGAGCCCATGAACGAGGTAAAGCGTCTTATCCGTCTCGTGGCGCCCTCCGACGTCCCCGTCCTCGTACTCGGGGAGACGGGAACGGGAAAGGAGCTGGTGGCGCGGGCCATCCACAACCTGAGCCCCCGTCGTCCCGGCCAGTTCGTGGCCGTCAATTCGAGCACGCTCCAGGAGAGCATCCTGGAAAGCGAGCTTTTCGGCTACAAGAAAGGCGCCTTCACGGGTGCGCAGACGGACAAGATGGGCCTTCTGGAACTTGCCGACAAGGGTACCTTCTTCATAGACGAGATAGGCGACATGGGCATGGCCATCCAGGCCAAGTTCCTGAGGACCCTCGAGACAGGCATCTTCCGCCGCCTCGGCGACACGCGGGAATCGAAGGTGGATGTGAGGTTCATATTCGCCACCAACAAGTCCCTCGAGGCGGAGGTCAAGGAAAAGCGGTTCCGCAAGGATCTCTTCTTCCGGCTCAACACGTTCATCATCACCCTGCCCCCCTTGAGGGAGCGCAAGGACGACATACCGCTTCTCGCCGATTATTTCCTCGGCAAGTTCGCCCGCGGCGGGGCGAAGAAGGTCCCCTCCCGTGATGCCATGGATCTCCTCAGGGACTACCGCTGGCCCGGCAACGTCCGCGAGTTGGCGAACGTCATGGAGCGGGCCGTCCTCCTTTGCGCCTCGCGGGAGGCAATCCTCCCCGAAGACCTCCCCCAGAGCATGATGGAAGGCCGTCTCGCCGACAGCGAACCGGACAGGCGAGAGCTTACCTCCGCCGACGAGCTCAGCCTCCACCACATCGAACAGGAACACATCGAACGGGTCCTGAACCTCGCGAGGGGCAACAAAAGCAAGGCTGCCCGTCTCCTCGGCATCAGCAGAAGAAAGCTCTACCTGAAGACGCAGGACAAATAGAGACGGCTCAAGCGGGCTTTAAGGCCCCCGACCGTGGCCATGTGGTTAAAACGTGCACACCGGTGTGCAAATTATGCTCACCCAGGGTCGGAAGCCTGGTGTCCCGGCATGTAATTGCAGGCCTTCGCGAGGTTTCTGTAATGGCACCAAAATTGCTAAATTGAGTTCCAAGACCAAATCCAATGAAGGGGGTTTTTATGAAACGAGCGTATTGCACCGCGGTGTTGTTGTCGATCTTTGCACTGACAACCTGTTTCTTTACTGTGGGCGCCATGGCCGCCGATCCGGTCATCACCCTGCGTTACTCGAATTTCTTCCCTGCCACTCACAAGAACAGCATTATCGCGGAGGAGTGGTCGAAAGACGTCGAGAAGAGGACGGGCGGCAAGGTCAAGATCTCCTACTATTCCGGGGGGACACTGACCCCGGCCGCACAGACCTATGACAGCGTGGTAAAGGGTATCGCGGACATCGGCAACACAGTCCTCGGATACACGATGGGAAAGTTCCCGCTCTCCGAGGTTCTCGACTATCCTGTCGGTTATCCGAGCGGCATCGTTGCCACGAAGCTTGGGAACGCGTTTTATGAGAAGTTCAAGCCGAAGGAATTCGACGACGTGAAGATCCTCTATTTCCATGCCCAGGGCCCGGGTATCCTCCATACGAAGAAACCCGTCAAGACCCTCGAAGACCTGAAGGGGATGAAGATCAGAACCTTCGGCTCCAATGCAAGATTCGCGTCCCTCCTCGGCGCCGCGCCTGTGGGGACGACCATGCCGGAAACCTATGATGCCCTTCGCACGGGTGTCGCCGAGGGCGCCATGGCACCCATAGAATCCCTCCAGGGCTGGAAATGGGGCGAGGTCATAAAGTCGACGACAGAGAACTACGGCACGGCCTATACGGCCACTTTCATCGTGTTCATGAACAAGGCAAAGTGGAACAGCCTGCCCCCCGATGTCAAGAAGACCATCGATGCCATGAGTGCTGAGTACATGGAGAAACAGGGGAAGCTCTGGGACACCATCGACGCGGAAGGAAGGGAATTCACGCTCAAGAGGGGAAACCAGATCCTCCGCCTGACCGCCGAGGAGAACGCGAGATGGGTCGCGAAGACACAGCCGATGTTTGATGACTATATCGCGAGGGCGAAGGCGAAGGGACTGCCCGGTGATGCCGCCGTGAAGTTCGTCCGCGATTTCATTAAGGCAAATACGAAGTAACCCCCACATGGCAGGCCGCCGGGGATGAAGTTCTCCCCGGCGGTAGCGCCTGTGATGAGTCTGCCGTTCACGTCACAACAGACCCAGGAGGACCGAAGATGAGCCGGGAGAACGACTTTCAGACGACAAGGACCCTGATCAACAGGAACGCCCTGATGTATCCGGACAAGATAGCCATGAAAGAGCACGAAACGGGAAGATCCGTCACCTTTGCGGAGCTCAGGGACAGGGCCGCGAAGATAGGGGCCGTCCTGAATTCTCTCGGCGCCGGAAAGGGCGACCGCGTAGGCATCATGAGCCAGAACAGCTACGAGTTCATGGAGCTGACCCTGTCGGTGACGGCCGCGGGATATGTCTTTGTCCCGGTGAACTTCAGACTGGCGGGGCGGGAGATGGCGGGGGTCCTGTCCGACGCCGAACCCGTGATTCTTTTTGTCCAGGACCAGTACGTGAAGACGGCGCAGGAGATAAAGGATGAGATCCCTTCGGTGCGCGAATACGTGCACATCGGGCCGAAAGAGACGCGGCCCGAGGGGTGGCACGGCTACGAGGAGCTGATCCAGTGTACCGGACCGACGGGATGGACCGGGTCCGTTAACGAGGACGACCTCGCCATGCTCATGTATACGAGCGGGACGACGGGCGCCCCCAAGGGCGTCATGCAGACCCATCTCAACCTCTATCACTGCGGGCGGACCTGTGCCTTCAACAACTCCATCGAGACCGAGGACATAGGGTTCACGATATGCCCCATGTACCACGTGACGGCAACGACATCCTTTTTTGGCCCCTTCTACAGGGGGGCGACGAGCATACTCTTCCAGAAGTTCGACCCTGAAGCTCTCTTCGCGGCCGCAAAGGAGGAGCGCATCGTCGCGGGGATGCTCGCGACGCCCATGGTGCGGATGCTCCTCGACGTGTGGCCCTCGGTCAAGGACCGCTACGACGTGTCGAGCATGAAGAAGCTCTGGTTCGCCGGAGCGGGCATCATCCCTGCCGTCTACAAGCAGTTCATCGACACCTTCGGCTGCATCCTTGGCGAGCACCACGGCACGACGGAGACGACGGGCGTCACGGCGAACCTTGCGGCGAAGGACATCGCGAAGGAGCTTACCGACGACAGCCTGCGCATCCTCGAGTCCTGCGGAAGGGACGCCTATGACTGCGAGATCCTCATCGTCGACGACAACGACAACCCCGTTGTCCCTCCCGGCGAGGGGGAGATGAAGGTGCGCGGTCTCGGTACCTCGCTTGGCTACTGGCGCAAGGAGGAGCAGACGAAGAAGGCCTTCCGCGACGGCTGGTTCTACACGGAGGACGTCTGCCACATCGACGAGAAGGGCTACATCTATATAATAGACCGCAAGAAGGACATGATCATCACCGGAGGTGAGAACGTTTACCCCGCGGAGATCGAGAAGGTCGTCAACGAACACCCCGCCGTCCGGGAATCGTCCGCCATAGGCGTGCCCCACCCCATGTGGGGAGAGGCGATAGCTGCGATCGTCGTCCTCAACGACGGGGCGACACTCGACGCGGCCGGGCTGATACAGTACTGCAAGGGCAGGATAGCTGGTTACAAGGTGCCCAAGATCGTCCATTTCATCCCTGAGATGCCGCGCAACCCGGCGGGCAAGATCTCGAAACCGGAGCTCCGCAAGCAGTTCGGCGCGGCCTGATGGACGGCGGTGGCGTGCACGTCGGGAATAACCTTTTGGAGGGAGACAGATGGAACTGACAACGGAACAGAAGGACATATGCAAGGCGGCACGTGAATTCGCCGAGAAGGAGTTCAGGGACAAGGCGAAGGAATTCGATGAGAGAGAGGAGTTCGACCTCTCGATCGTGAAGCGCGCCGCCGAGAACGGCTTCATCGGCGTCTTCATCAAGGAAGAGTACGGTGGAGCGGGCCTCGGGTTCCTCGAGCACTCCCTCATCACCGAAGAGGTCTGGCGCGTCGACCCCGGCTGCGGCCAGAATATCTGTTCCGCCGGCTTCGGTGCCGAGATGATCCAGACCTTCGGTACCGAAGAGCAAAAACAGTTCTACCTCCCGAAGATCGCCTCCGGCGAGGCCATCATCGGCACGGCCATAACGGAGCCCGACGCGGGCAGCGACGTAACGATGGTGAAGACCCGCGCCGAGAAGAAGGGTGACACGTATGTCATCAACGGCGCGAAGATGTTCATAACGAACGGCTGCAATGCAAAATACCTCCTCGTCTATGCCGTCACCGACCCCGAGGCGAAGGACGTGCACAAGAGGTGCAGCATCATACTCCTCGACACGGCCACCCCCGGTTTCACGGCCACCAAGATCTACGGCAAGATGGGCATCAGGGCGTCGAACACGGCGGAAGTGAGCTTCGACAACGTGGAGGTCCCTGCCGCGAACCTTATCGGGAAGGAAGGACGGGGCTTTTACCAGCTCATGGACTTCTTCAACATGACCCGTAACCACGTGGCGGCCCAGGGTGTCGGCGTCGCCCAGGGTGCCCTCGAGATGGCCATATCCCACGTGAAGAAGAGGAAGGCCTTCGGCGGGTCACTGTCGAGACTCCAGGGTGTCCAGTTCAAGATAGCCGAGATGGCGACCCGCATTGAAGCGGCCCGGAGCCTCTACTGGCGTGCCGCATATCTCCTCGATAACGGCAAACTGGACCCTGCGCTCGTGTCCATGGCCAAGTGGTATGCCGGCGAGACCGCCGTCTACGTGGCCAACGAAGCCCTGCAGCTCCACGGCGGCTACGGCTACATAGTGGAGTACGATATCCAGAGGTTCTACCGTGACGCGAAGATAGTCGAGATCTACGAAGGCTCCAAGGAGGTCGAAAAGGCGGTCATCGCCAGCGAACTCCTCAAGAGGGTCTTCTAGGCCATACGTCCCGTATCCTGGGGAGCCAATGTTTCCCCAGGATACACCCCTCCTGTTATGACGTTGTCTTCAACGTAACTTCCTGTGACCACACGTGGTTCCCCCCGGGGGACCACGTGTGGATGAGTATCGGAAAGACCCCCCGCGCCTGTTTCCATTGGAAACACCGCCCCGCTCCCCCGCCCCGCGCATTCGTCTAACTAACCGATATAATGGATATATTTCCACTGGCATCGAAATTGCCCAAGGAACACCCGAACGCATCATAAGGAGGGTGACCATGGGAGGCGACAAGACTTTTTCAACAATCCGGACGTTGATAGACAGGAACGCAATGCTCTATCCCGGGAAGATCGCGATGAAGGAGGTGGAGGGAGACCGTGAATACACGTACGGGATGCTGAAGGAAAGGGTGACGAGGATGGGTAATGCCCTGCGCGCCCTCGGGGCGAGGAAGGGCGACAGGGTCGCCGTGCTCAGTCAGAACAGTTTCGAGTATATCGAGTGTGCCCTCGCGGTGCCCAACGCGGGCCTCATCTACGTTGTGTGCAATTTCAGGCTCGCGCCGCCGGAGATCGCAGCGGTGCTCGCCGACGCGGAGCCCTCGATCCTTCTTGTGCAGGAACAGTTCGTCGAGGTGGCGAGGAAGGTCATAAGCGAGGTTCCATCGGTGCGCAGCGTGGTCTATTTCGGATCCCCAGGCTCGAGGCCCGAGGAGTGGTTCGACTACGAAGAGTTGATCGCGGCGGCACCGGCCACACCGATTGCCACGGAGATCTTCGAGGACGACATTGCCATGCTCATGTACACGAGCGGCACCACGGGGCTTCCCAAGGGGGTTATGCAGACCCACGGCAACTTCTATCACGCGGGCCGGGTGTGCTCGAAGAACAACGGCCTTACCATGGACGACCGCGTGTTCATTGTCTGCCCCATGTACCACATCACCGCGCACTACACCTTTTTCGGCAGCATCTACACGACGGCCCCGGCATACATCTTTTCCCGCTGGGACATCGACCTCTTCCTGTCCGCCACGGAAAAGGAGAAGCTGACGGCCGGGATGTTCGCCACCCCGATGGTCATGATGCTTCTCGATTCGCCGGGTATCGGAAAGTACGACACCTCGAGTTTCAGGACCCTGTGGTTTGCCGGCGCCGGGATCATACCTGCCGTCTACGAGAGGTTCATCGAGCGTTTCGGCAACATCCTGGGCGAGCACCACGGGACGACGGAGTCGACGGGTGTCACGACGAACCTCTCCGTTCGCGACATCGGGGAGGCCTTCGAGCGGGGTGACAGGACCATCCTGGAATCATGCGGAAGGGCGAGCTACGACATGGAGATACTCATCGTCGACGAGGAAGGCAGACAGGTGCCGCCGGGCGGCATCGGGGAGATGATCATCCGGGGACCGGGTCTGTCCCTCGGCTACTGGCGCAAGGCCGAGGCCACGGCAAAGGCCTTCCGCGGCGAATGGTTCCACACCGAGGACGTGTGCTCCATCGACGATCGGGGATACATCAGGGTCATCGACCGTCTGAAGGACATGATCATAACGGGCGGCGAGAACGTCTATCCCGCGGAGGTGGAAAAGGTCCTCCACACCCACGAGGTGGTCAGGGAGTCCTGTGTTATCGGCACGCCCCATCCCACGTGGGGCGAGGTGGTCACCGCCGTTGTGGTCCTTCGCGACGGAGCGGACATCGATCCCACGGACCTCACGCTCTACTGCAAGGGGAAGATCGCGGGTTACAAGGTGCCCAAGGTGGTCCATATCATTCCCGAGCTTCCCCGCAACGCGGCGGGCAAGGTCCTCAAGAGGGAACTACGGGAGCAGTTTGCTCCAGCATAAGGGCGCCGGGGGGGCGGGAGGCTCCCGCCTTCCGGCGGAATACGAAAAACGGGGGTTAGTATGAGGGAAATAACGAGTCACAGGCCGGGAAAGATCCTGATAGCCGTCCTTGTAGCAAGCGCTCTTTGTTATGTCTTTATTGTTCCCTTCGTGTTGCAGGGCAGGGACGTCCTGCTTTTCGGGTGGATGCCGCTGGCGGTTGTTTTCTGGAACCTTCAGACATTGCTGTGGGCTTTTGCCTTCTGGGTCTATACGACCAGGCACTGGCCTTACAGGTAACCGAAGGTATCGGGTCGCCGACACACCATATCGAAGGGAGGACTTTAGATGATCTACTTGGTGATAGTATTGGGATTTGCCCTGGTGCTTATCAGCGCCTACGGGTACAAGTTGTCGAGCAAGACGGCGGCGGATTACCTGCTGGCAGGCAGGAAGATCGGCACTTTTGTCATGTTCTTCTACGTTTACTTTGCAATCTCCAGTGCCTGGACATTCTACGGCTTCCCCGGGACCATATACAATACGGGGCCCGGGTTCATGCTCTTTTTCACCTTTGTTTCCTTCGCGTTTCTCTACATATTCCTCGGACCGAAGCTCTGGGCGGCGGGCAGGAAATACGGCTACCTTTCCCCCCTTCAATACCTGGGTGAGAGATACCAGTCAACGGGTCTCAGGGTATTGCTCGGGTTGTCGCTCGTCCTGTTTCTCTTTCCCTACCTTGGTCTTCAGGCGGTGGGCATCGGTGCGGGCATGAAGGCCGCGGCCGGGTTTCCCTTCTGGTTCGGGGCGGCCTACATGTGCGTCATCATGATCTTTATCTGCCTCCTCGGCGGCACGAGGGCCGTCGCGTGGCTTAACGTTCTCCTCGGGATCACGTTCACGATAACATTCTTCGGGTTCCTCGCCTGGATCATGGTGAAGACGGGCAACACGAGCCTCACGGAAATGGCGGGTCGCGTCCAGGAGGCGCGGCCAGGGTTTCTCGGCGTCCCGGGAGCGGCGAACGCCTGGAGTCCCGGCAACCTCCTCGGCCTTGCCATGGCGGGCATGACCGTCCTGGCCTGGCCCCACGTGGTTATCGGGACCATGCAGGCCAAGAGCCTGGTCGTCGTGCGCAAGACGATCATCATGATGCTTCTCTTCTCGGTGATCTTCTGCAATATCGCGGCGATCTGGGGCTATCTGGTGGCCCCCATTCTGGTGCCGGGCTTGAAAGGGAAGGCGGCCGATGCCATTGTCCAGATAGCGATCACACAATACCTGCCCCCCTGGGCTTCGAGCGCCACCCTCCTTGCCGTCCTGGCGGCGGCCATATCCACGGTGGCCACACAGCTCATGGTCGCGGGAATATTTGTCTCCCGGGACATCATTTTTGCCGCGTCGCCGAAGGTCAGTGACAGGAGACTGATTCTCTGGTCGAGGCTGGGGATGATAATCGCGGCCGTGGGCAGTTTCGCACTGGCCATGGCACGGCCGGCGGAGCTCGGCCTCTTGCTCTCCAACGTCGCTTCCCCCGGTTTTGCGCTCTGGCTGCCGCCCCTCGTGGGAGGCATCCTCTGGAGGCGGGGGACCAAGCACGGGGCCATATCGGGTCTGATCGTCGGTGTGCTGTGGCTCATCGCGGGCTCCTTCTTCTACAAGCCCCTCCTCATGGGCATGCACCCGATCGTGGCGCCCCTTGCCATCGACACCATCCTCTACGTGGGGGTGAGCTACCTTACGTCGCCGGTGTCAAAGGAGGTGCAGCACAAGTTCTTCGATGAGCTGGAAGACTTCCTGCTGGAATATACGGCGACCGAACGTGCTGAGGCACGCAACTGAGGCGGATGAGACGGACGCCGTGAAGGACGGATATCATGAAGACAAATCCCCCATAAGGCAGTACGACATCCTGAAACGGGGGTCGGGCCCTCTATCACATAACCCCCCTTGTCCCCTGTACCCGAAAGGGGCCCGACCCCTGATGTCGCTTGACCCTCCGGAGGAGGCACGAGGACTCTTCTGACTGAGAATAAATACGCAAGGAGAAACACCATGGAACTTACCCGGGAACAGATCGACATCAAGCAGGCGGCACGCGAATTCGCCGAAGGGGAATTCAGGGAAAGGGCCAGAGAATTCGACGAAAAGGAAGAGTTCGACCTTTCCATCTGGAAAAAGGCGTGCGAGTACGGTTTTGTGGGCACCTTCATCAAGGAGGAGTACGGAGGCCACGGGCTGGGGTATCTGGAGCATTCCCTCATCGCCGAGGAGTTCTGGCGCGTCGACCCGGGGTGCGGACAGGCTGTACTGTCCACCACCTTCGGGGCCGAAATGATCCAGGCCTTCGGTTCCGAGGAACTGAAAAAGAAGTTCCTTCCCCCCCTCGTCGCCGGAGAGGCTATCATGGGTTTCGGCATAACGGAGGCAGACGCCGGCTCCGACGCCGTCGCGGCGAAGACGAGGGCGGAACGGGTGAACGGTAATTACGTCATCAACGGCTCCAAGATGTTCATCACCAACGGATGCCTCGCCGACTACCTCCTCGTTTTCTGCATCACCGACCCGGAAGAAAAAAACTGTCACAGGAAACACAGCACCATACTCGTGGATACGAGACAGCCGGGTTTCCAGGCAACCAAGATCCATGGCAAGATGGGCATCAGGGCTTCGAACACGGCGGAGATCAGCTTCACCGACGTTACGGCCCCCGCGGAGAACCTCGTCGGCAGGGAGGGTGAGGGTTTCCGGCAGCTCATGGACTTCTTTAACAAGACCCGCAACCACGTGGCGGCCCAGGGTGTGGGCGTCGCCCAGGGGGCGCTCGATCTCGCCATCGCTCACGTGAAAAAGAGAAAAGCCTTCGGCGCGCCGCTGGCCCGCATGCAGGGCATCCAGTTCCTCGTGGCGGAGATGGCGACGAAGATCGAGGCCGCCCGCGGCCTCTACTGGCGCGCGGCCCATTCCGTAGATACGGGCAAGCCCGACCCCACACTCATCTCCATGGCCAAATGGAATGCAGGCGACACGGCCGTCAACGTCGTCAATCAGGCCCTCCAGCTTCACGGCGGATACGGCTACATAGCTGAATACGACATCCAGCGGTTTTACCGCGACGCGAAGATCGTGGAGATTTACGAAGGGTCACGGGAGGTGGAGAAGGCGATAATCGGCACAGACCTGCTGAAGAGAGGTAACCGAGGAGAATAGGACGAATAAGAGAATAGGACGAATAAGACCCATAGGACCATGGGACCTATTCGTCCTATTTCTACCGTCCTATCCCCGCCCCCTCGCTCTTACCCCTCACCCATCCTTTCTGAGCTTGCTGTAGAGCTTTTTCCTGCTGATCCCCAGGAGGCGCGCCGCTTCGCTCTTGTTGCCGCCTGCGGAGGCGAGGACGTTGTGGATGTGCTCGTCTTCGAAGCGGGAGAGGTTCAAGGGGCCGCCGGGAGGCGGGGACGCGTAAGGGGCCGCCGGGGCGGATGCATCGGGGTGGAGGTTCTTGAGCATGTCCTCGGGGAAATCCTCGGCGAGTATCTCCGGTCTCCTGCCGCTCAAGAGGACTGATCTCTCGATGACGTTCTCGAGCTCGCGCACGTTGCCAGGCCAGTCGTAGGCGATGAAGGTGCTGATCGCGCGGGGCGAGAAGCGCTTTCGCGTGTCGGCGCCGTTGAACTTGGTGAGGAAGTAGTCGGCCAGAAGCGCAATGTCCTCTTTCTTGTCCCTGAGTGGCGGCAGGGTGATGGTGAAGGTGTTTATCCGGAAGAAGAGGTCGGTGCGGAACCTCTTCTCCTTAATCTCGGTCTTCAAGTCCTTGTTCGTGGCGAAGACGAAGCGGATGTCCACCTTCGTCTCCTTTGTATCGCCGAGCTTGACGAAGGTGCCCGTTTCCAGGACCCGAAGCAATTTTGCCTGTATGGCGGGGCCCATATCCCCGACTTCGTCGACGAAGAGAGTGCCGTTGTGGGCGATCTCGAGAAGGCCCGTCTTGTCCGTCTGGGCGCCGGTGAAGGCGCCCTTCCTGTAGCCGAAGAGCTCGCTTTCCAGGATGGTCTCCTGGAGGGTGCTGGAGTTGATTGCCACGAAGGGGTTGCCTGACCGGGAGGAGAGGTTGTGGATGGCGCGCGCCGCCAGCTCCTTTCCCGTCCCCGTCTCGCCGAGGACAAGCACCGGTGTGGTCGAGGGTGCGACGATGGATATGAGTTCCTTCACCCTCTTCATCGCCCCGCTTTCCCCGATAAAGCTGTCGTGCGCCCCTATCCTCAGGAGGTGTTCCTTGAGAAGGAAGTTCTTTTCCCTGAGCGACTTCTTCTCAAAGGCCTTGACGATAACGGCCTCGAGCTCCGATATCTTGCATGGTTTCGTGAGGTAATCGTAGGCGCCGAGCTTCATGGAACGGATCGCCGTGTCCACGGAGGCAAAACCTGTGAGCATGATGACCTCCATGGTGGGCTCCATGTGCCGGAGCTTTATGAGGAGGTCCACGCCGTCCATGTCGGGCAGCCTGATATCGAGCACGGCGACATCGAAGCTCTTCTTCCTGATGAGGGCGAGGGCGTCCTTCGCGCTGCCGACCCCCGAGACTTTCATTCCCTCCCTTGTGAGCTGCATCTGGAAGGCCTCGACGAGGGGTGATTCGTCATCGATGATGAGAACGTTGATCATTTTTTAACCTCTGCCGTTGCCGGCGGGAAGGGTGAGGAAGAATGTCGTCCCCGATCCCGGCTTGCTTTCCACCCTGATCGTCCCCCGCATACTTTCCAGGAACTCGCAGCACAGGGCGAGGCCGAGCCCGATCCCCTTCTTCGCCTCCTTGGTGGTGAAGAAGGGCTCGAAGATCTTTTCCATGATGGGATCGGGTATGCCGATGCCGTTGTCCTCTATCTCTATGTTGAGGATCTTTCCGCCCGGCCGGGTGCGGACACGGATGGCCGCGTCCAGACGTCCCTCCAGGGCGTCGATGGCATTGTGTATAAGGTTGGTGAGGACCTGCCTCACGGCTCTCGCATCCGCTCTGGCCGCGGGCAGGGAAGGAGCCAGGTCAGCGACGACGGTGATCCCCGGCGTGGTGAAGTCCATGGACCCGAGGACGTCCTCTATGAGAGGGTTGAGCTCCACATCGGCGATCTCCAACCCTTCCCTGTGCGACAGGTTCAAAAGGTCCGCTATGACGTTCTTGCACCTGAAGGACTGCTGCTGTATGACGTCAAGACAGTAGACGAGCTTGTCGATATCAAGCTCCTCCCCGTCCTCCCTGTGGGATTCCAGGATGCCGCCGGCTATCTCCGCGAAGGCGACGACGCTGGCGAGCGGGTTATTGATCTCGTGCGCCGCTCCGGCGGCCAGCCTGCCGATGGCGGATATCTTCGTCTCCTGCATGAGCTTGGCCCGCGTCTTCACCCTGTCCGTGGTCTCCTCTATGATGCACAGGAGCCCTTCGACCTCTCCGTCCTTGCCTTTCAGGGGGACCCCGCTGAAGTCGATGAAGATGTTCCTGTCCCCCCGGTAGTTCATGTAGGGGAAGTCCCAGAGCTGAAAGGGCTCTCCCTTGAGCCCGGCCAGTATGTACCGGGCAAGGCCGCACTTGATGGTGTAGGGGTTCTTGAGCCAATTGAAGCCGATGAGCTTTTCCCCGGCACGCGGTCCCAGGCCGGACAGTTCGGCGAGCGCAGGGTTGACGCTTGTGAAGCGGCCCTGACGGTCGAGGGTAAAGATCGCGAAGGGCGCGTTGTCGATGATGGCCCTGTTGAACTCGTTGAGGGCGAGCAGCCTGTCTTCGGCCTTCTTCTGCTCCGTGATGTCCTGGATGGTGCCCTCGAAATACCTGACCCGGCCGTTCTCGTCGCGGATGGTGCGGGCGTTCATGACCACCCATATCCTCTCGCCGTCCTTCTTGTGCAGTTCGCACTCGAAGCCCTTGAGCAGTCCGTCGCGTTCGAGGATGGCGACGAAGTCCTGCCGGACGTCGGGGTTCACGTAATGCTGCCTTCTTATGTCGGTGACGGAGGCGTGGAAGTCCTCCGGGGAATCGAACCCCATCATCGCGGCGAGCGCGGGGTTCGCGGCTATGACCTTTCCATCGGCGGTCGTCTGGAATATGCCCTCGATGGCGTTCTCGAAGATGCCGCGGTAGAGTTCTTCGGCCTGCCTGAGAAGGAGTTCCGACTGCTTCTTCCTCGTGATATCGAGGAGGGTGCCGATGACGGCCGGTCTGCCGCCGTAGGTCGTGCCGTAGCCGTACGCCTCTATGTCGATGACGGCGCCCGATTTCCTGACGCCCCTGAATTCGTAATTGATGCCCCTGATCTTGCCCGTGACCCGTTTTGATATGTTCCTGTCCACGAGCGGCCAATCCTCGGGCAGAACAAGGTCTTCCGGCCCCTTCCTGTTCACGATCTCTCTGACGGTGTAGCCGAAGATCTTTCCCATCCTCGAGTTCGCGTACCGAAAGATCCCGTCCTGGATGAGATAGATGCCGACGAGAGATTTCCTGGCGAGGTCGCCGAAGAGAACCTCGGGTTCACGAAGCTTCTTGTCGGCTGCCTTGCGAGCTGTCCTCTCTGGCTGCATTGGGAGATAGTATACCATATCGTATCAAAATGATACACTTGTTACAAAATTGGACAGGAAAAAGAGGATGCACACCACGCAAAGAGTGTGCTAACATACCATAATGATTAGGTATGACCGGTCCCCTTTCCGTATGGTATCGCCATTGCATAGGCAATTGTACCAATCCATGAGGAATAGACGCCTTCATAGAGATCGAATCGTCACCGGGGGTTACATATAATGCTTGAACAAGCCGCGACCAGGGTATTGACATGCATCCAGTGCGGGAAGTGCACGGGGAGTTGCCCCGAGTCGGGCCGGACCCCCTTCAACGTGAGGATGCTCGTCAGGAAGAAGCAGTTCCAGTCCGCCGTCGATGAGGCCCTCCCGTGGTACTGCACCTCCTGCGGGGCCTGCACCATACGGTGCCCGAGGGACGTGAAGCCCTCGGAGGTCGTCATCGAGCTTCGCGCGAAACTCGTCGAGGACGGCGACATACCCGTGGCGCTCCAGAAGGCCCTGGAGAACACCTTCGTCCAGAAGAACCCCTGGGGACGCTCCCGCAACAAGCGCGCCGATTGGGCGCAGAAGCTCGATTTCGAGGTCCCCCACGTGTCGGAGACCGAGAGTAAGAGACTTCTTTTCGTCTGCTGCATACAGGCCTACGACCCGAGGTGTATGGTGATACCCGTGAACGTGGCGCGGCTCTTCAAAGCCGGCGGCCTGGAATTCGGCATCCTCGGCGAACAGGAGGCGTGCTGCGGCAACGAGATCCGGCGCATCGGGGAGGCGGGCCTTTTCGAGGAGCTCGAAGAGGAGAACAAGGCCGCCTTCGAGGAGTACGGCGTGAAGGAGATCGTCGCTCTCTCGCCGCACTGTATGAACGCCCTCAAAAAGGAGTACGGCGACACGGGCATCAAGGTCGTTCACTACACGGAGCTTCTCGCGCCCCTCGTGGAAGAGGGGGCGATCAAGCTGCCGGGGTCCTTCGGGAAGAAGGTCATTTACCACGACCCCTGTTTCCTGGGGAAACAGAATGGCGTCTTCGACGAGCCGCGCTCGATCTTAAGCGCCGTGCCCGGCCTCACACTTCTCGAGTTCTCCCGGGCGCGGGAGGTGTCCCTTTGCTGTGAAGGTGGGGGCGGCAGGATGTTCTTCGAGGTCGAGGCGACGTACCAGCGCAATGCCGAGGTCCGCGTCCTCGATGCCGTCGACAAGGGCGCCGAGATCATCGCCACGGCATGCCCCTTCTGCGTCATGACCCTCGAAGACCCCGCGACGGAAAAGGGTCTTGCCGTGAAGGAGCTTTCAGAAATACTTACGGAGGTCTTATAGAATGAATATCCTTGTTTTTACGAAAAGGGTTGCCGCAACCCAGGAAGAGGAATTGCGCATAACCGGGGAAGGGCAGGCCGTTGATCTCTCGAAGGTGCCCTTCAAGGTCAATGACTGGGACAACTACAGCGTGGAAGAGGCGGTGCGCATCGTCGACAAGTCGGGCGGCTCGGTGACGGCCATCTCCATCGGCGACGCGGAGTCCGACGAGGTCCTGCGGCGCGCCATTGCCATGGGCGCCAAGGACGGCTTTCTTGTGGAAACGGGGGATATCCTCAACGACCCCTTCACGAGGGGCGAACTCATCCGGAGCTTCATTGACAAGGAGAAGGTCCCCTTCGATATCATCCTGACTGGTGTGCAGTCGGAAGACGACCAGTTCGGTGCCGTAGGCGGAGTCCTCGCGGGCCTCATGGGTCTTCCCTATGCCTCCATGGTCATCGGGATCGACGCCGTCGAGAAGGACCACGTCATCATCCGCAGGGAGCTCGAGGGCGGCCTGCAGGAGAAGGTGAAGGTGGCTACCCCTTGTGTCCTTTCGATACAGAGCGGGATCAACGAGCCCCGGTATGTCTCCATCATGGGCATCCGCAAGGCATCGAAGGTGGAGCGCAAGGTCTTCAAGGCCGATGGATATGAAAAGGGCTCCCCGAAGATAGAACTGGTGAAATGGGTCTACCCCGAGAAGAAGGGCGGGGCGACAATGCTCGACGGAGAGCTCGCCGACGTGTGCGGCCAGCTCCTCGGGATTCTCAAGGAGAAGGGGGTGTACCAATGAGTTACACGCTGATCGTGGCAGAGGTGAGGCGCGGTGTCTTCGAGGAGAGAAACCTCGATTCTCTGGGCCTTGGCACCCTTCTCGGAGGTGAGGCGGTCCTGCTTGTCCCGGACGGGGCCTATGAGGCGGCGGACAAGCTCGTCGACGCCGTCGTGAAGATAAAGGCGCCCGAAGAGGTGTACCTCAACCCCATGAACATGGGGAAGATACTGGAAGCCGTCTTCGCCGCGCGGGGAAAGCCGGACCACATCCTCTTCACCCAGTCCTCGTCGGGTATGGAAGCGGCGGCATACGCCGCGGGCCTTTTCGGCATGCCCGTCATAACCGACGTGAGCGGCTATGACAGTCAGGCCGGCGTTTTCCTGAAGAGCTACTATTCCGACAAGGTCTTCGGGCAGTTCAAGGCAGCGGGCGCCCCCGCCATCCTCACTGTCAGGAGCGGGAGCTTCCGGGAGTTCGCCGCGGAAAAGGCCGCAGCCGCAGCCGCGGAGGCCATGGAAGGCGCCCCCTCCGTCGAGGCCCGTACATTCGTGGAATACGTCGAGGAAGAGAAGGCGGACATAGACATCACCAAGGCGGAGTTCCTCCTCTCTGTGGGCAGGGGCATCGGCAACCAGGACGAGGTCGCCGGCTACGAGGAACTCGCGGGCGCCCTGAAGGCGGTCCTTTCCGGCTCGCGCCCCGTCATAGATAAGTTGTGGCTCCCCAAGGCCCGGCAGGTGGGAACGTCGGGCAAGACGGTAAAGCCGAAGGTCTACCTCGCCATGGGCATATCGGGAGCCTTCCAGCACATCGCTGGCATGAAGGATTCGGACTGCATCATCGCCGTCAACAAGGACCCCGGGGCCCCCATCTTCCAGTACGCTCATTACGGCATCATCGGGGACATCCACAAGGTGCGTGACAAGCTCAAGGAACTGGCGAAGGGATAATGGACGAAAGGGAAAGACAGGTTCTCGTCGTGGGGGGAGGCATAGGCGGCATCACCGCCGCCCTGGAGCTTGCGTCCTGCGGCATCAACGTGACCATGCTGGAGGAAGGCCCCTCCATAGGCGGCCGAATGATCCAGCTCGACAAGACCTTTCCCACCCTCGACTGCTCGACGTGTACGCTCTCGCCGAAGATGGTCGAGGTGGCCCTCCAGCCGAAGATCGACCTTATGTCCTGGGCGAAACCCGTGGCAGTCGCGAAGAAGGGGAGGGGTTTTTCCGTTACCATCCTCAAGAAATCCCGCTTTGTCGACATGAAGAAATGCACCGCCTGCGGCGTCTGTTCCGAAGGCTGCCCGGTGGTGATGAAGAGCGAGTTCAACATGGGGACGGGGCCGAGAAAGGCGGTCTACATCCCTTTCCCCCAGGCCATCCCCAACAAGGCCTCCATCGACAAGCGCGAGGAGAGGCTGTGCAACGCCGCGTGCATGGACGCCTGTCCGGTGGGGACGAACGTGCCGGGGTACCTCAAGCACATAAGCGAGGGACGGTTCGCGGACGCCTACAGGCTCATAAGGGCGACGAACCCCTTCCCGTCCGTCTGCGGCAGGGTCTGCTACGCGCCCTGCGAGAGGGTCTGCAACAGGGGCGAGTTCGACGAACCCCTGGCGGTGAGGGATCTAAAACGTTTCGCCGTCGACGGCTTCGATATCGCCCGCCTCGAGGTCGCGAAGGTCCAGAGGACGGGCCGGAAAGTGGCCGTCATCGGCGCCGGTCCGGCGGGTCTCGCCTGCGCCCACGACCTTGCCTTCGAAGGGCACGACGTGACGGTCTATGAGGCCCTCCCCGAACCGGGCGGGATGCTGCGCTTTGCCATACCCGAATATCGCCTGCCGAAGGAAGAACTGAAGAAAGAGATCGACTACATACGCAAGCTCGGTGTCGACATCCGCTGCGGGGCCGAGGTCGGCTCCGCGGCGGCGGCCGAGGAGGTCAGAAGCTCCCATGATGCCGTCTTCGTGGCGACGGGCGCCCCGAAGGGGCTTCCTCTTGGCGTCGATGGTGAGGACCTTGGCGGTATCGTCGACGGCATCAGGTTCCTGCGCGGTGTCAACAGCGGTGAGCACACAGCCCCCGGGAGAGAAGTCGCCGTCATCGGCGGGGGGAACACGGCCGTCGACTGCGCCCGGACGGCGAAGAGGCTGGGAAGCGACTCCGTCCGCCTTGTCTACCGCCGCACCCGCGAGGAGATGCCGGCGGCCGCGGAGGAGGTCGAGGCGCTTCTCCATGAGGGGATAGAGATCGACTTTCTTGCCGCGCCGGCGAGGTTCGAAGGGCAGGGCGGCAGGGTGGCGAAGATGGAATGCGTCCGCATGGAACTCGGCGAGCCCGACGAAAGCGGCAGGCGCCGTCCCGTGGCGAAGGCGGGATCGGAGTTCACCGTGCCCGTCGACTGCGTGATAACGGCCCTGGGGCAGGCGGTGGAGACATCCTTCCTGGGGTCCCTCGGGGTGGCCCTGGGAAAGGGCGGGGTCATAACGATAGACCCGGCGACGGGAGCCACGAACTTGGAGGGGGTCTTCGCGGGCGGCGATGTGGTCACCGGCCCCGCTTACGTGATAGACGCCATCGCGGCGGGGAAGAAGGCCGCGCGGTCCATAAGCGCATACTTGAGGGGCGAAGTCCCCGCAGGTGAGGCGCGAAGGGGTGAGCCGCAGAAGCTGTCGGTAGAGATGCACTCGGCGCTGACGGGCAGGATAGCCCATGAGCGCAGGATTGCGATGCCCGAGGAGCCCGTGGGCGAAAGGGTGGGGGATTTCCGCGAGGTGGGTCTAGGGTACTCGCCGGAGGCGGCCATGGCGGAGGCCGGCAGGTGCCTTGCGGGCAAGGTGGAGGGGTGCATCGAGTGCGGCGAGTGCGAGCGGCGCTGCGAGGTGAAGGCCATCGACTACAGGATGAAGGACGAGATCGTGGAGATGGATTTCGACAGCATCGTTCTCGCCCCGGGCTTTGATTTGTACGACCCCACCGAAAAGAGGGAGCTGGGCTACGGTACCCTCGAGGGCGTCATAACGGGGATAGAGTTCGAGCGTATCTGCTCCGTGACGGGCCCGACGGGGGGCGATATCCTCCTCAATGGCAGACAGCCGAAGCGGTTCTACTTCATCCAGTGCGTCGGCTCCCGCGACCGCCAGAGCGGGGCGCGCTTCTGTTCGCGGGTGTGCTGCATGTACACCGCCAAGCACGCGAGCATCGTGAGGGACCGGATCAAGGATGCCGAGATCTATGTCTCCTACATCGATGTTCGGGCATACGGGAAGGGATACGAGGAGTTCTACAAGACAACCCAGGAGAACGGGACCTTCTACATCAGGGGCATCCCCGGCGAGGTGGTGAAGGGGAAGGACTGCCTGATCGTGCGTGTCGAAGACATGCTGAGCGGTGAACTCAGGGAAATAGAGGCCGACCTCGTCATCCTGGCCACGGGAGTGAGGCCCCACAAGGGGATCGAGGACCTCTGCGGGATGATGTCCCTCGAACGCGACGAATACGGCTTCATCAAGGTCGACGCCATCGCGCCTTCGAAGACGAATGTCGAGGGCATCTTCGTCTGCGGCATGGGATCGGGGCCCAAGGACGTCCCCGACACGGTGGCCTCCGGCGGAGAGGCGGCGTCGCGGTGCATGGAATACGTAAGCGAGGGGTCCACTTCATGAAGACGGGTATTTTCATCTGCCACTGCGGCCACAACATCAAACACACCGTTGATGTGAAACGACTGAGCGAGTATTTCAAGCAGTACCCCCATGTCACGGTCTCCGAGGACTACCCCTTCGTGTGTTCCGAGCCCGGGCAGGACATGATAACGGAGAGCATCGAGAAGCACGGGCTCGACCGGGTTATCATTGCCTCCTGCGCCCCTTCGCTCCATGGAGAGCTTTTCAAGGACCTTCTCAGGAAAAAGAACGTGAACCCCTTCCTCCTGCGAAGGGTCAGTATCCGCGAGCACTGCAGCTGGGTGGGCGATGACATCGAGGCGAACACGGAAAAGGCGAAAAGGCTCATCCTTTCCGGGTTGTACGGCGCGGCGCACTACGTGCCCCTCGAGGAGAAACAGGTCGAGGTGAACAAATCGGCCCTTGTCGTCGGCGGCGGGGTGTCGGGCCTTTCCGCGGCGCTCTTCCTCTCCAAGATGGGCATGGACGTCTTCCTCGTTGAATCGAAGGCGGAACTGGGCGGGCACGTGCGGGAGCTCAGGAGCGTGTGGCCCTCCCGTCTGCCCGGCGCGAAGATCGTCGAGGACATGGAAAAGGAGCTTAAGGGCCGCCCCAACGTGGAGATCTTCACGTCGACGAGGCTCGTGAACTTCGAGGGCTTCTTCGGCAACTACGAGGCCACCCTCGAGACACCTTCCGGGGAGCGGAAGGTCACGATCGGCGGGGTCGTCGTTTCCATCGGTTTCGCGCCCTTCGATCCCGGCATCAAGCCGGAGCTGTGCTACGGCAAGGACCCGCGAATTGTCACCACCCTCGACCTCGAAAGGGCGGGCGACGGCCTTGCCCTGCCTCAGAAGCCGAGGGTCGCCGTCCTCCACTGCATCGGCTCCAGGGACGAGCAGATAGGCAGGTCCTACTGTTCCCGGATATGCTGCATCAACGCGTTGAGAGCGGCCGAGGCCGTGAAGGAAAGGTACAGCGACTCCTATGTGGAGTCCTTCTACATGGATGTCAGGGCACATCCGCGCGGCGGTGAGGAATTTTTCGAGGACACCCAGGAGAAGGGCGTACTCTTCACAAGGGCCAATATCGGCGAGATCGTCCCCTCGCCTTCGGGGGTTCTTCTGAGGGGGGAGGACACACTCTTCGGCGAGACCTTCGAGCGCGAATTCGATCTCGTGGTCCTGTCCGCAGGCATGTCTCCGCCGGAAACGAGCAAAGAGATGGCATCGCTCTTCAAGATAAGCCTCGACAAGGACAGGTTCTTCCTCGAGGCCCATATTAAGCTCCGGCCCTTCGACACGGCGGTCAAGGGCATCTTCATCGCCGGGTCCTGCTCGGGACCCAAGGATGTTGAGGAGTCCATCAACCACGGCAGGGCGTCGGCGCTCAAGCTCTACGGGTTCCTGAACCTGGGCTATGCCTTCGTGGACCCCTTCATATCGATCGTCGACCCGAAGAGGTGCAGCGGCTGCCGCATGTGCGAGCAGGCCTGCGTGGCGAAGGCAATAAAGTTCGACGAGGAAAAGAGGGTTGTCCGCGTCGAAGAGGCGGCCTGCATGGGCTGCGGGCTCTGCAACGCCACGTGCCCGTCATCGGCGATCAGCCTAAAGGGCTACGTGGACAGCGTCATCGACGACGAGATAAGCGCTTTTCTGGAGGCCATATAATGTCGGCAGAGGTAATGTAATGGAAGAAAAGATGGAAAAGAACCCGGAGATCATCGGTTTCGCCTGTTCCTTTTGCACCTTCAAGGCGTCGGAGATGGCGGGTAGCCTGAGGATGAAATATCCCGAGGGGGTCAAGCTCATACAGGTCCCCTGTTCGAGCAGGGTCGACCCGGCCTTCGTCATCAAGGCCATCTTCGAGGGAGCGGACGGCGTCTTTGTGGCGGGCTGCCATCCCGGGGACTGCCATTTCATCAAGGGGAACTTCTACACGCGCAGGAAGATAGCGGCTTTGAAGGAGCTTTTCGAGGCCTTCGGCATGAAGGAAAAACTTCGTCTCTTCTGGGTGAGCGCCGCCGAGGCGCGGCGTTTTGTGGAGAAGGTCACGGAATTCTACAATGATATAAAGGACAGGAAAAATGCAGGCTAAACGGATAAGAAATGGCGAACTGGAAGGTGCTCTCAACAAGCTCCTGGAACGGGATCAATACCTGGTGATGGGTTTCGAGAAGGGATCGGACAACGTCTACCACCGGATCTTCAAGGAGAAACTGGACAACTACGCCCTCACGAACCCCGTCTTCGCCACGAATGGCGCTCTCTACCTGAGAAGGCTCTTCGCGAAGGGCGCGCAGATCGTGCTCATGCTCAGGCCCTGCGAGATACGCTCCTATATCGAGCTGGCGAAGCTGACCCAGATCGAGCCCGCGGACATCATTGCCGTCTCCGTCGACTGTTTCGGGACCGTTTCTTCAAAGAGGGAGGGCGATGTGCCGGTGGGTGAGGAAGCTAAAGGGCTGACGAAGGACGCCGACAGGGCCCGCTGGGCCTGCGCGAACTGCCGGGAGCGCCGCGGCGTCGTCGGCGACGCGGGCATACGCCTCGACGCGAACGGGACCTACTGGGCCTTCCCCTACACGGACAAGGGCAAGACCTTTCTCTCCCTCATCGAGGGCGAGGCGGAAGAAGCGCCGGAGCAGATGGAAGTGAGCCCCGGCGAGGCGCGGGCGGCCTTCCAGGTGGACATGAAGGAGTTCGCTAAGGACTTTTCGAAGTGCATTATGTGCATGAACTGCCGCGACATGTGCCCCGTGTGCTACTGTGTCGACTGCGTTTTCAACGGCGACGAGTACCTGCCGAAGGGTGACGCCCTCTTCAACAAGGTCTTCCGCACGGGTTCCACGGGAATGCCCCGCGGCAAGGAGCTCTTCCACCTGATTCGCATGTTCCATGTGTCCCAAACCTGTGTGGGATGCGGCGCCTGCGAGGAGGCCTGCCCCCAGGGCATACCCCTTACGAAGTATTTCAAGGGCGTCTCGGAGAGGCTACAGGGGATGTTTTCCTACATGTCGGGACGCAGCCTGGAAGAGACGATACCGTACCTTACATTTGTCGAGGACGAACTGAAAGATGCAGAAGACTGAGCACGCTCTGGAACTGACCGACTACAGGAGGCAGGACTTCTCCGTCTGTCTGGGATGCAAGATCTGCGCGTCCGTGTGCACCGTGAACGACCTGTCCCCTGGCACGAACCCCCAGGAGTTGCTCCAGAGGCTCTTCCTGGGACAGGACGTGGCCGCCGACGAGCCGCTGGTGCGTTTCTGCACGGGATGCTACCGCTGTACCGGTGCCTGTCCCTGGGAGATACGCATACCCGAGGTCATACGGGCCCTGCGCCATGAGCTCGGCACGGAGTCTCCCTTCGAAAAGGCCTTCAAGGGGTCGGTCTCTTTCTTCGGCAGGGTCTACGAGCCCTATGTGCTCGTGAAGGCCGTGCCCTTTCTCCTGAAAGGCGGGTACGTGAAGCACGCGACGCGGTGGATGGAATACATGGGCTTTCACCTGCCCCACAAGGTAAAGAGGACGTAAGATGGAATACGGCTACTATCCCGGATGCTCGCTGACAGGGTCGGCGCACAGGCTCGACAAGGGCATACGGAGGGTCTTCGAGAAGCAGGGCCACACCTTGAGGGAGATACCCGACTGGAACTGCTGCGGGGCCTTCGAATACGGCGACCGCAAGGAGCTTGCCGGGTTCTCGAAGAAGAACCTCGAAAAGGCGCGGGGGCATTTCACCGAGATCGTCGCCCCCTGCCCGGCATGCTACAAGAACCTGAAAGAGGCCGACGAGGAGCGCGAGTTCGCGGTCACGCACCCCCTTGACCTCTTCGACGAGGCCTTCTTCGCCGCGATGAAACAGGCCCGCGACCTCACCGGCCAGGTTTTTACGCCCTACTACGGCTGCATCCTCCTGAGGCCGAAGGAGACGGCGATAGGAAACACGAACATCATGGAAGAGACCATCACCCGCTTCGGCGGCGAGGTGTCCGGCGAGGCCGTCAAGGACCGCTGCTGCGGCGGCAACCAGATATTCATCAACAAGGACGTCACGGAGAAGCTCTCCCGCCTTGTCCTTGAGAAGTCGCGGGGGACCATCGTTGTCTTCTGTCCCCTCTGCCACATGGCGATGAAGACCTTTTCCGGGGAAAGGAAGGTCGTCTACTACACGGACCTCCTGCTTCACATTATGGGAGAAGGGGGTGCCCTGTGAACGTATTGATACTGGGCGGAGGAATAAGCGGCGTATCGGCGGCAAAGGTCGTCCTCAAGGAAGGTCACAGGGCGATCATCCTCGAGAGCACGCCGGAGCTGGGCGGCACCATGGCCCGTATCGCGAACTGCCGGATCGGCTTCAAGACATTCTTCGACGAGATAAAGGACCACCCCAACCTTCAGGTCATACGGGGCGCTTCCGTCACGGCGGCGCGCAAAGAGGCCGACGGGTTCTCGGTTACCTTGAGCGACGGCGAGGTGGTGGAGGCCCACCGGGTGATCGTCGCCGCCGGCCTTTCCCCCTATGACCCCGTCGAGTACAAGGGGAAGAGGGTGCTGACGAGCCTCGAGTACGACGCCCGCATCGACCAGAAGAACGGAGAGCTGCCGGAAGACTTCAATAAGATAGGCTTTTTCCTCTGTGTCGGCTCGCGCTCGAAGGAATACCCGCTTTGCTCCTCGGTGTGCTGCTCCTACACCATCCGGGAGGTGAAGTGGACCCTCCAGCGCGCAAAACCGGAGATTGCCGTTTTCTACAATGATTTGAGGCTTTTCGGCCAGGAATTCTACCTCGAGAAGATCTACCGCGACGCGGGCGTGCGCTTCGTCCGCGCCAATTCACGCTACTTCGAAGAAGACGAAGAGGGTGTGACGGTCCGTTACTTCGTCGATGGAGAACTCAGGGAGGAACGGTTTAACTACATCGTCCTCGCCATCGGGCTGCGCCCCAACCCCGGGCTCAAGGACCTCTCGGCCCTTTTCGGGTTTTCCCTCAACGAATACGGCTTTGTCGCCGAGGAAGAACCTCTGGTGACGGACGCCTCCGGTGTCTTCGCCTGCGGCGGCGCACTGGAACCCATGAACATCAAGGATTCCATTCTCACCGGTTTCGGCGCCGGCATCCTTTCTGTCAAGGACGCAGAGCTGATGACCGCCGCCGCCCGTGAAGAGGGCCTGCTGCGTGACGAAGACCCTCCGGAGATCGTCATGCCCGACGGGGACTTTGACTCCTGCGCGTTCTATCTCGGCACCGACGACCCCGGCGACGCGATGTTCACCGAATACATGTCGGCCCGCTTCATCGAGGCAGCTCGGAAGCTGAAAGCGACGGGCAAGACCGTCTACGTCGTCACGAAGAACACCGTCATGCCCTCCTACGACGAGGTGACCTTCGAGAAGGCGCGGCGCGAGGGCGTCGTCGTCATCAACCTCGAAGAGGGGGAAACCTTCGGCGCCTCCGGGGGGACCATCACGATCACCGGGCCTGGCCGGGAGCTCACCCTGACCGCGGACCGCGTTATCTCTTTCGGCGATTACAGGGACCACTTCAAGGGCAGGGAGTTCCTCTGTGTCTTCCGCTCCGAGCCCCAGCTGCGCTGGAACCCCACGCGGTGGAGCCGCAAGAAATACCACATCGGCTTCCTGCGCCACCCCCGCGACAGGCGCTGGAAACCCCGGGAGGTCCTCGGCGCACTCGGCGAGATCCTCCTCGACCGCGAAGAGGAGCGCCTGTACCCCACCGTGGAAGAGGAGCGCTGCAGCGGCTGCGGCGCCTGTAAGGACGCCTGCCCGCAGAAGGCGATCGACATCGCCATCACCGAGAAGCAGGTATCCGTCTTCGGCCCCATCTTCTCGACGGGCATCCCAAAAGCCCACGTGGACGAGGGCGCCTGTGTCGCCTGCGGCCTGTGCGTATCAACATGCCCGTCGGACGTCATCAAATTCCCGGAGCAAGAAGAAAAACACAAGGTCGAGGAGTGCATGGCCCACGTGCCGGCTGAAAAGACGGCTTGAGTGGCTTGAGTGGCTGTTGACAACGTGATTTCTGAAGACGATTCGTGCTGTTTCGTCATTCCGGCGAAAGCCGGAATCCAGGAAAAACGATGGGTTAGAAAAACATCTGGATTCCGGCTTTCGCCGGAATGACGTAGAAAATGGGTTTATCAACAGCCACTCAAGCCACTCAAGCCGTCTTTTTTCGTTCAAGCCGTCTTTATGGTCGTATCTCGATGGGGGTGCCGTCAGGGACGAGGGAGGCGATCTCGTCTATTTCCTTGTCCGTGACGGCGATGCAGCCCTGGGTCCAGTTGTAGAGGGTGTGGAAGGGGCCGATCCATCCGTAGCCGTTCTTCATGCCGTGGATCATGATCTGCCCGCCGGGGGAGACGCCCAGCTCCTTCGCCCGCTTCCTGTCCTTCTCGTTGGGGTAGGAGATGTGCAGCGAGAGATGGTATCCGCTGCGGGGGTTGCGCCCGTCGATGATGTAACTGCCCTCGGGCGTCTTCCTGTCCCCCTCCCTTTGCTTGGGTCCCTCGGGGTTCCCGCCGAGGGATATCTTATACGTCTTCAGGACCTGGCCGTTCGATAGGAGGGTCAGACGCCTCGCCTTCTTCTCGACGAGGACCTTGTCGGCGGTTGGGTCTGCGGCGAACCCGACAGCCGCGAGCATGATGAGGGCGGCCAGCATGGACAGGACCTTAAGGCATCTCTTCATGAAGATGACCATACCATGTTCCTGGGGACCTTTTCCAGCGACCGGGCAGGGGAAGATCTGATAATCATCCGGATGCCTTACCTCAACACCCGTTCGTCGCCAGAGCTCTTCAGTCGGACACGCGGAGGTTCTGATGGGAAGGGCTCACAGGAAAAGCCTGCCTCCCGCTCCCCCTTCCCGTCATGTCCCCCCCATCACCCATCACCCATCACCCACATCTGTCCAAAATAAATTTTGAAGGGGAACCCCTGAACAGGTAGAATTAGTTTCGACCAAGAATCAAATAATACCTGTATGGAGGGATTCCCGTGAATAAGTTTAGCAGCATGT
>Ga0334887_1000781_pt1 | contig 47637 bp, 39 predicted proteins | sample GraSluR1_MG_10_FD_207217 | JGI IMG/M metagenome (GOLD analysis project Ga0334887, IMG submission 207217) | Sludge microbial communities from methane-producing bioreactor in Wageningen University, Netherlands - Granular Sludge_18_07-R1 | ecosystem: Engineered > Bioreactor > Anaerobic >...
CCACGCGCTGGTGCAAAAAGCCTCAAAATTGGCTGGCTTTTGTCCATTTGGCTTGCGCTCAAATCGTTCTTAATTTAATTTTCGGATAGGTTCTTAGTCGTTACGCCTTTTTGGTTACAAAAACATGACGAATAAATTCGTCACTACAATGGGATGGTTTCCTAATCACACCCGCAGGACTTGCGGATGACGAGTTCAACAGGCAGCAATGTTACTGGTTCTACTTCTTCGCCAGCGATCAACTTGAGAAGCTGCTCCACTGCCCGTTCACCAACCTGCTCGGTGGGGGCGTGGACGGTGGTCAGCGGCGGGTGAACGTGGCTGGCAAAGTCAACATCGTCAAAGCCGACCACAGAAACGTCTTCGGGAACGCGGATACCCGCCTCCCGCAGGGCGGCCAGCACGCCCAGGGCAGAACTGTCATCGCCGCTGAAGATAGCATCGAAGGCAGTGCCGCTCTGGATGAGATGACAGATGGTGTTTTGGGCTGTGTCCGTGTCGAAGTTGCCGGGCAGGACGAGTGCCGGGTCAACCGGGATGTGATGTTCCGCGAGGGACTGGCGGTAGCCCTTCTCCCGCCAGAGAGCATCATTGGCGCTTTGTGGACCGCGTAAATGTACAATTCGGCGGCGGCTATGCTGTTCGATGAGGTGATCAACCAGGGATTGTGCGCCGCCTTGGTTATCAATGGTTATGCCGGGGATGCGCAAGCCTTCAGGGGTATCCTGGTGGATGAGCACCACCGGGAACCCGGACCGCTGGAGGCGGGCCAGTTCCTCGTTTGCCAAGCTTTCAGAGAAAATCAGCAGGCCGTCTGTGTTGTGTTCGCCGAGCATGGCGAAGGGATTGTTTTTCGGCCCGTAACTGGTGGTGTGGATCAGCAGGCTGAATCCGGCCTGGCTGGCGGCTTGCTCGATACCGCGCAGCAGGGGGATGAAGAAGGTCTCGCTGATCTCGGGCATCAGCAGACCGAGTGTGTCCGTTTTGCGCTGGGCGAGGATTCGGGCAGCAGCGCTGGGGCGGTAATTCAATGTCTCAATCGCTGCCTGAACTTTTTGCAAGGTAGCGGGAATGACCGGAGCGCTGTGGTTGATCACCCGGCTGACCGTGGCCGAAGAGACGCCGGCCAGTTTGGCGACGTTATCAATGGTAGGGGGGCGGCGGGAGGGGGGTTGACTATGCATGGTTTTCCTTTGCGTAATGTAAGCGCTTACATGATTATACTTCGATTTGAAATGAATTTCAAGGTGAGGATGGAAACTGCGATTGGCAGGTGTTTGCATTGGGGCTTGATGAATGGTGCGTTCAAAAGCGAACGCACCCTACTGTACTGCGCACTGGATTTGAAATGAATTTCAAGGCAAGGATGGAAACCGAGATTGGCAGGGGTTTGCATTGGGGCCTGATGATGCGTGCGTTCAAAAGCGAAGGCACCCTACTATACTGTGCACTGGATTTGAAATGAATTTCAAGGTAAGGATGGAAACCGAGATTGGCAGGGGTTTGCATTGGGGCCTGACGATGCGTGTGTTCAAAAGCGAAGGCACCATATTGTATACTGGTTGTATCGGGGTTTATGTTTGAGGAGGTGAAAGATGATGAAATGGTGCCGATGGATAACGGGATTGATAATCATGGCGTTGCTGGCTGCCTGCTCGGGGAAACCTGAAGTTGCCCCCAATTTTTCTGAGTCAACAGAGAATACGGAGACCGTTTTGGAAAGTACAGAAACGATCGTACCAACAGCATCCCCGGCTTCTCCAACGACCGTGCCGCCTTTTTGCGAAGATCCGCAGGTCATGCAGGTGGTTGATCAGTTCATTCAGGGAGTGGAAGCGGAATCCGGACAAAAAATTGGAAAAACAATAACAGAATCAAAGGGTTTGAATATTCGCCTGGAATGGTGGAATACGAACGTGCATTTCACCAAAGACGAGGCTGTGAAGCTGTTTGAAGATGATACTTCTTACGACTGGGGCATCGCCGATGGCAGCGGGGCGCCAGTACAGGGCAGTTTCATGGATGTGGTGCAGGCCAAACTACTGGACGTGGTTGCGGGTGATTACGTGATCCGCTGCGATACGTTAGACTTCGGGGTTGCCAGCGGACCTTCGGCTGGTCTGGTGGAATGGCCGGCGGATATCCCCGCTCAGCATTACATCGCTATTTACCGGCCTGCCCCGGCGGATCAGGAGCTGGATTGGCGCACCTGGGTGCTGGGTTTTGAATATGTGGAAGGTGTCCCGTATATATCGTATCTGGTTCAATACCATTGGGAGATTTGATTTCATGTTAGAATTTATTCATTATTTCATTAAATGAACGAGGTGACAACAATGCCAGAAGAACCTATCCTGGTTGCAGTGGCCTGGCCGTATGCCAATGCCGAAATCCATGTCGGAAACCTGACCGGCGCCTATCTGCCGGCTGATATTTTTGCGCGTTATCAACGCCTGCGTGGACGCAAAGTATTGATGGTTTCGGGGTCTGACTCACATGGCACGCCGATCACGGTGCGCGCCGATGCGGAAGGTTCAACCCCGCTGGATGTGTACCAGCGTTTTCATGAGGGTTTTCTGGATCTGTTCCTCAAGGCGGGGATCACTTATGATCTATTCACCAGCACGCACTGCGAAAATCATTTCAACGTTTCCCAGAAGGTTTTTCTGGCGTTAAAAGAAAATGGTTTTTTGTACAAGGACAAGCAGGAACAGTGGTATGCTCCCAGCCAGGAGCGCTTTCTGCCGGATCGTTATGTGGAAGGCACCTGTTATCTCTGCGGTTATGATGGTGCGCGCAGCGACCAGTGCGATCAGTGCGGCAGTATGCTGGAGGCTGGAAAATTGAAGAATCCACGCTCCAAGGTGGATGGTTCCACCCCGGAGCTGCGCGAGACCGAACATTTCTACCTGGACCTGGGTGAGCTTCAGCCTGAGGTGATTAAATTCCTGGAAGAGCGGCAGGATTACTGGCGGCCAAATGTGGTGCGCCAATCGCTGGGGCAAATTCAGGCAGATAAACTGCGCGGGCGGCCGATCACCCGTGATCTGGATTGGGGCATCCCTGTCCCGATGGAGGGTTGGGAGGGCAAGAGCCTGTACGTGTGGTTTGAAGCCGTGATTGGGTATCTGTCAGCTTCGCTGGAGTGGAGCAAGCTGAACGGCCAGCCGGACGCCTGGCGTGAATGGTGGAAGCGTGATGAGTCACGCACGTATTATTTCATTGGCAAGGACAATATCCCCTTCCACGCGATCATCTGGCCGGCCGAGTTAATGGGTATGCGCACCCAGTTTGATGAATTGATCGGCTCGCAGCCACCGGCAAAGTTCGTCCTGCCTTATGATGTTCCTGCCAATGAGTTCATGAATCTGGAAGGGAAGAAGATTTCCGGCAGCCGCAACTGGGCCGTATATGTGCGGGATTTCCTGACCCGTTATGATCCGGATGCCCTGCGTTATTACCTGACGGTTTCTATGCCGGAAAGCAAGGACACTGACTGGGACTGGCAGAGCTTCCAGAGCCGCAACAATGACGAACTGGTGGCGAACTGGGGGAATCTGGCGAATCGGGTGCTGTCCTTTACTTACAAGCATTGGGAAGGGCATGTGCCTGATCCGGGTGAGCTGGAAGTGGATGATCTGGCGCTGCTCGAGACGATTGAGGAAGGCTTTGAATCAGTGGGGGCCGAACTGGAGGCGGTGCATCTGCGGGCCGCCCTGGCAGAGGCGATGCGCCTGGCGACCGAGGTGAATAAATATCTGGATACCAATGCGCCCTGGAAGCTGATTAAGACCGATCGTGAAGCTGCCGCCCGGGTGGTGTACACGGCCCTGTGCGCGATTGATTCGCTGAAGGTCATCTTCTCACCCTTCCTGCCGTTCAGTTCCGAGAAGCTGCATACCTATATGGGATACAGTGGGCAGTTGTTTGGCGAGCAGAGCGTGGAGACGGTTACGGACAGCATCGGTGAGCATACTGCCCTGCGTTATCATCCCGAGAAAGCTACCGGCACCTGGACACCCAGTGAATTGCCCGCCGGTCAGGCGCTGGTGCAGCCTGTGCCGCTGTTCACCAAGCTGGATGCCAGCATCGTGGACGAGGAACGGGAACGGCTGGGGTAAGTGTGGATTTCGTATAGGCAACACCCTCTCGTTTTGCGAGAGGGTGTTTTGGATTAAGGGAAACAACGCGATGAGATTACATGTCCGGGGAAAAGGTCGCTTCATCGGAGGCGGACAGGTCGGAGACCTGTCCCTACGGATGCGGCGGCAGGAGCAGATATGATGACGGCTACGGGAGACCTGTCCCTACGGATACGAGGACAGGGGTGTCTTGCCCCTATGGGGCGAAAGCATTCGTAAAAAATATGGTTAGGGGGTTTTTTATAACGACTAAAGTCGTTACTACGATTACCGCAACTCAGGTTATACAGGATGAAAGCATGATGCGGTCAATGATTTCATGATCGACAGGGTAAAGCATGAAATTTCCCTGGAAGTGGCTCCTTGTGCAATTAAGAGAGGTTTATTTTCTCTCCCAGGGCATACTGAAGGTATCCAGGATTTTGGTTAATGCGCCTCTGGAGGGAATCATCCTGTGTTTCGTGGTAACGCCATGCTGGATCGCTTCCCAGGTTAGATCAGCAATATGACAGGCGGCATGCGGTTTGCCCAGTTTGCGGGCATTTTCAGCGCAGATTTTCAACTTAGCCCCGCCATCCTGCATCCAGTGGGCAAGCAGCTCAAGGAGTTCAACGGGTTCTTGCACAAGCGCACCGGCCTGGTTGTTGACCACATATTCCATGTTGCCGGTTTCCTGCCCGGCGATATACTCAATCAGGATGATCGGCAGGCCGCTGGCGAGGGCCTCGGTGGTGATCAGCCCGCCAGCCTTGCAGAGAATGGCGTCTGATGCGTGCATCAAGGCGGGCATATTTTCTACAAATCCATAAATGTGCACCGGTACATGCCAGTCCATCTCTTTCAGTTGGATGTGGAGTTCTTCATCTTTTCCGGCGACGGCTGCAATTTGCAAGGGCTGTCCAAAATGATTGAGCACGTTCAAGGCCGTGGTCAATTGTTCTACCCGGGTACTGCCAACTGCCAGGAAAGTGGGCAGGGTGGGATCCCACCCTAATTCCTCGCGAATCGCTTCCTTTGTGCGGGATTCATTGGCGATCCGGGGGTGCACAGGGATGCCGGTGATGTGCACCCTGTCCATTTCCATGCCATATTCTTCCGCCAAATCCTTGAGGTCAGGGGTAGCAACGGTGATCACATCCGCAACGTGGTTGAACCACAGGCGATGCACGGTCACCAGATCGGTGATCACGGTGATCAGCGGGATGGAGATTTCTTCAATGGCGAAAATGGCAGACAGGGGGGCCTGGTAAGCCGGGTAGGTAGTGATGATTGCGTCCGGCTGGTATTCATCGAGCAAGTCACGCAGCACGTCGTACAGCAGAACAATCGAGGCGCTTTCGGCAAGGGTGGCAGGAATGGCTGCGTCACTGACCTCATAGCCAATCCGGTAAATCCTGGGAATATTCTGAATGATGAAGTCGTAATCTGTCTGGCTGTCTCGCAGCAGGGCAGGGGCGCGTTCATCGTTGAGGGGATTGACCATGACGACTTCGCAGTCGTGGCCGTATTTGTCTTCCAGGGCAGCGACAATCGCTTTGGCCGCGCTGCGATGGCCAAAGCCGGCATCGGCGGTGAGTACCAGAATTCTCTTTTTGTCGGTTTCAGAATGAGCGTTTGAGGGCATTGTTTCCTCCTGCCAGCATCACCTTTTTGGAACTTCTGTATTAATGATACTGCAAAAATATTAAGTGTGTATATGAATGGCAGGCGTACGAAAAATTTGTAGATTTTGTCATGATGTGCCCTTTCCCGCTTTGGCTTGCCCATGCGGACACGCTCTGGGCAGGCTCAACCTGCGCTTCCATGTTCATTTGCAATGATATCAGGAGATGGATAATTTTCTACAACATTGTGTACAGACCTGCAGGACACAGCCAATTTTTCATGAGTTCTTTGTGGTAAAATTCCTTTCTTTCACAAACAGGTGCGCTGGGACACGGGATTTTCGCTCAACTGACGGGCGCGGAAAATTATGGCAAAACTTCGTGATCTTATTAAGCGCAAACCGCATAAGTTTGTGACTCTGAAATTTATCGTTATCTGAGTAAATTGGCGGAGATGGAAGATCAGTCGGCAAATGTTGTCGCTGACCTCATTATGAAATTAACCTGAGGGTAAAACACGGCCTGCAATTCCTTTGGAAAAGACTTGAGGAGATATTTGACCGCTTTTGCGGCCTGTGTTATCATGCAAATTAGAGGTACACTGCATGCAAGAAGACGATTTAGCAGAAATCCAAGATAATCATCTTGAGAACGAAGCACAGTCTGAAGAGACTGTGGAAAATTTACGGCCAAAACGCGAGTGGCGGCAAATCTGGGAAAATTTGGTGCGTCTGGGATTGGGGGAAGCATCCCTTCGTCTGGGTACCAGCCTGCTTTCGATTGTGCTGGTATTGGCTGTGGTGACGGTAATGCGGCATTTTTATCTGGATGAGGAAGTGACCCTTTCTCCGCAGCCGATGGTTGGGGCCGTGCAGGCGGCGACGGGGCCGACACCAGAACCTCCGCCGTCCTTGCCTGAATTGGCGATGCCGGATGGCGGCGCATACCGCGATGGTTTGGTGCGACTGGTGAAGATGAATACCATTCTGCCCACCCAGCCCCGGCTGGAAGTTTCCCAGTATGAGGTACAGGTGGGAGATTCTGTATTCGAGATTGCCAAGAAATTTAACCTCAATCCAGAAACAATCCTGTGGGGTAATTATTACGTGCTGGCGGACGATGTCCATCGCTTGCAGCCTGGACAGACCTTGAATATTTTGCCTGTGGATGGCGTGTATTATGAATGGCATGCCGGGGACGGGCTGAACGGTGTGGCGGAATTTTATGATGTTTCCGTTGACAATATCCTCGACTGGACGAGCAACGACCTGGACCGCAATACAATTGGCGATTATGCCAACCCGAATATTGCGCCGGGTACGTGGCTGGTGATTCCGGGCGGCGTGCGTGATTTTGTTTCGTGGAGCGCACCACGCATCACGCGGGATGACCCTGCGGTGGCAAAAACATTTGGCCCGGGTTTCTGCGGTGAGATCATGGAAGGCCCGGTAGGCAACGGGACTTTTGTGTGGCCGTCGGTAGAGCGTTATTTGTCTGGCTATGATTATTCGCCTGAAACAAACCATTTCGGGATTGATATTGCCGGAGCAACGGGATATGCGTTATTCTCCGTTGATGCAGGTGTGGTGGTATATGCCGGCTGGAATGATTGGGGCTACGGGAATACGGTGGTGATCGATCATGGCAATGGCTGGCAGTCGCTGTACGCGCACATGGATTCACTGAATGTGGGCTGTGGTTCGTTCGTGTATCAGGGAGATGTGATTGGTGCAATGGGCAATACTGGCAACTCCAGCGGCGCACATTTACATTTCGAACTGCGCAGCGACCTGTATGGCAAAGTTAACCCGTGGAATTTCCTGCAATAAGCGAGGATTGCCGTGACCTTGAAAGAAAGCGGCAGCACCAACAGCCAGGTGTGGTGGGCTGCACTACGCGACCATGGTTACCGGCTGACGGATGCGCGCAAGGCGGTGGTGGGTGTGGTTGCCCATAGCCAGTGTGTGCTGCGTCCGGCAGAGGTATATGAGATTGCCCGCCAGCGGTATCCCCGGCTGGGGCTGGTGACGGTGTACCGCACGATTGAAAAGCTGGAGGAGTTGGGGTTGATCCAGCGGGTGCATCGTGAGCAGGATTGCCAGGCTTTTGTGGCAGCGAGCAGCGGCCATCAGCACTTGCTGCTGTGTACGCGCTGCGGCAAGTATGAATATTTTGAGGGGGCAGATATGGAAAATTTATTCACTGGCGTGGAGCAGGAAACTGGTTTTGTGGCGCAGGATCACTGGATGCAGATTTTTGGCATCTGTCCGCAATGTCAGCTTGAAATGGGGGAAGATCAATAAGGTGTGGTGGTCAGTTCGCGCAGGCGGAAAACGACCAGCGTGCCCACCGGACCGGGATTATCTTCGGTCAAATCCAGATTACATACGATATCGTATTCACCCGCGGCTTGCGGGGCGGTGAAGGTTAAGGTGTCTTCGCTGTGGGGCGGGATGGTGAATTCTGCCAGAGTGTTTTGCCAGTCATCTTCGTCAAAGGGGAGGGTGACGGGACGTGCCATGAGGATCCAGTGCCATTCCTGATCGGTGGGGTTGTCCACGCGCAGGGTGATCGGCTCTCCGCCGGGGACGCGCCACATTAAGGGGGAAAAACTTTCTTCCTGATAGGTGATCTCCATTTCGCTGCTGACTTTGTCGTAGATGTTGGGGGCGCAGGATGCCAGCAGGCAACAGAGAGTCATCAAGATGAGGGGCCGGAGGTGAGGGAGGAAGGTGTGCTTCATAATTTTCTGATTGTAGTGACCACTGAAGTCGTGATAGCCTGCGAGGGGTAACGACTGAAGTCGTTACTACATGGTAGTGAACCAAAGGCGGCTGCGCTAAGGATTGTAGCGCAGCCACTTTTTTGCTTATTTGTTGTTAAAATTGGCCTGCGGCTGATCCATGCTGATGACTTGCTGTTCCCAGCGGTGCCAGGCGCCGTGGTGTTTTTCGAGGATACATTTGCCTTCGCCGGGTGAGTCAAGGCCGGCCAATTCCATGTCTGCGTCGACCATGATGCGCACCAGGTCTTTGAAGAAGACGCGCGGTTCCCATCCGAGGATGGTGCGGGCCTGGGTGGGGTCTGCCAGAAGGTAATCCACTTCGTTGGGGCGGAAGTAGCGCGGGTCAATCTTGACGTAGTCATGCCAGTCGAGGTTGACGTAGCCAAAGGATTCATCCAGGAATTCACGCACGGAGTGGGCTTCGCCGGTGCCGATGACAATGTCCATGGGTTGATCGTGCTGGAGCAGTTTCCACATGGCGGCTACGTAGTCGGGGGCGTAACCCCAGTCACGTTTGGCATCCAGGTTGCCGAGGTAGAGGTGATGTTGATTGCCAGCGAGGATGTTTGCCAGAGCGCGGGTGATCTTGCGGGTGACGAAGGTCTCGCCGCGCCGCGGGGATTCGTGGTTGAAGAGGATGCCATTGCTGGCAAAGATGTCATAACCTTCGCGGTATTGGCGGGTGATCCAGTAGGCATACAGCTTGGCGGCAGCATACGGACTTTGCGGCCGGAAGGGGGTGGTTTCACTCTGCGGCGGCGGGGTGGAGCCATACAGCTCACTGGAAGACGCCTGGTAGAAGCGGGTTTTGATGCTGGATTTATGAATGGCTTCCAGCAGGCGGGTGGTACCCAGGCCGGTTACATCACCGGTATATGTGGGCATGTCAAAGCTGACGCGTACATGGCTCTGGGCGGCCAGATGATAAACTTCGTCCGGGTGGGTATCATAGATAATATCCACCAATGAACCGGAAGCGGTAACATCGCCATAGTGCAGGAAGAGGCGGTCTTTTTCCGCTACTTTGTGGGGATCGTGATAGATGTGATCAATGCGGCGGGTATTGAAGGTGCTCGCGCGGCGGATCAGGCCATGGACTTCGTAGCCCTGTGAGAGGAGAAGCTCTGCCAGATAGGACCCATCCTGGCCGGTGATGCCGGTGATGATTGCTTTTTTCAAGGTATACCTCCGAATTCCTGCCGGAAAATTTGGTAATCAACAGGAAGGCAATTTTTATTGTGAATTGAGAAAGTAAGTATAATCACGGCATAGCGGTATGTCAAATGACGAAAGGCAGGAATTCGTCAATCAGTCGATCAGGCAACCAGGGACGTGCCCGCCCGATTCCTGGTTGCCTGATTACCGGCTTCCATTTCTCTGGTAGAATCGGGAAATGATGATGTTATAAATTTGCGCCAATAGGGCGCTTGGTAGTGAGGAGTGCGTTTGAGATCGAGAGGTTCATTATCATTTTTGCGGTGGGCATCGCTGGGATTGATTTTTATCGCAGTTGTCTTTACCGGTTTTCAGCTGGTGCGGTACAGCCGGCTGCGGGCAACGTTTGCGCCTGGGATGCGGATCGCCGGCGTGCCGATGGGGGGATTAACTCAGGAGGCCGCGGCAGAACGTCTGGTGCAGGCGTATGGCGTACCGGTCGAACTTTATTATGACGATGCTGTGATTCAAGTCAAGCCGCAGGTGCTGGGCTTTGAGCTGGATCTGGAGTTGATGCTGGCTGCGGCAGATTTGCAACGCATCAACCAGCCCTTCTGGGGTGCATTCTGGTCTTATTTGTGGAATGATCTGCCCTCCCCGCAGCCGGTTCCGCTCAGTGCCAGCATTGCTGAAGACCGCCTGCGCTCTTATCTTTCCAGCGAGATTGCGCCGCGCTATGATCGTCCGCCGTCGGAATCGGTGCCGATTGCCGGTTCAGTAGAGTTTAGCCCTGGCATACCGGGTACGTCGCTGGATATTGACCGTGCAGTGGTGCTGATTGAAGAGGCTTTGCGCTCGCCAGGTGCGCGCACGGTTAATTTGACTTATAACCAGGTCTCGGCACAGCGTCCTTCTTTCCAAAATCTGGAAACGTTGATCAAACAAACGATTGACCTTTCCGGCTTTGATGGCTTGACAGAAGTGTATTTGCTGGATTTGCAAACCGAGCAGGAGATCAATTTCGCTTATCAGTTTGGTACGAATATCCCCCCCGGGATCGCTTTCACCGCGGCCAGTACGGTCAAAATTCCTATCATGGTGTCAACCTATCGCCGTTTCGATTCGCCTACGCCTGATTACATCACCAATATGGTGGCGTTAATGATCGAGCGCTCGGAGAATGACCCGGCTGACCGCCTGATGGAACAGGTGATGGGCGGCAATCTGGGGCCGCTGGAATTGACCAAAGACATGCAGGCTTTGGGTCTGGAAAATACTTTCCTGTCAGGATATTTTTATCCGGGCGCGCCGCTGCTGGTGCGCGTTTCGACGCCTGCCAACCAGCGGGAAGATATTTCGACCAATCCTGATATTTATAACCAGACCACGCCAGCCGAGATGGGCATGTTAATGAATGATATTTACCAATGTGCAGAGACGGGCGGGGGCAGCTTTGCGGCGGTGTGGCCGGGGCAGATCTCGCAGGCCGAATGCCAGCAGATGATTGATTATCTGGTATTGAACGATATTCCCATGCTGTTAAGGGCGGGCCTGCCAGAGGGCACGCGCATCGGGCATAAACATGGCTGGATCCAGGAATCGGACGGGTTATTACATTCCATGGCCGATGTAGCCATCATTTATACTCCTGGCGGGAATTATGTGTTGACCATTTTCATGTACCAGTCCAACCAGTTGGTGTTTGATCCGGTCAATGCGCTGGTAGCGGACATATCCCGGGCGGTTTACAATTATTACAATATCGGGAAATGAGAAATTTGTAAATGTAGAGACCGCCTGCAGGCGGTCTTTTTTTATGACTGTAGCCGCGTAGTGTCCATGCTCACCGCTTCGGCTTCGACAAGCTCAGCCTACGCTTCGCAGTTACGGACAATGCATCGAAGGACGGTTTTAAAAAACTTGAGTGATCTCAGGTTTACTTCTCAAGAAGAGACTTCGCCAGACGGGGGATGAGGTCTTCATCCGGAATGTTGATGGCACGGCACAGACTATGCTGCATGGTCTGCAGCGGGGGCAGGCAGGCGTTGATCTGTGCTTCATCCCGTGCGTAACGCCGGGATAATTTTTGAATGCGCTCTGTCAGGGGGACAATCCGCGTACCTTCAACAATTTTGTCACAGAAGTAAACCAGCATTTCTTCCAGGGTGCGCGGGGCCAGGGCGGGGTCATGGATGGTGAAGAGCATATGCCGGCGGGCGATTTCGGCCAGTTGGGGGAAGCCCCACGCATTGAGAAGTTGTGCGCCATAGTCGCCATGCGAAAAACCGCCGGATTGCCCGCGCAGGGATTTGAGCTTGCCCAGGTCGTGGAGCAAGCCGCCGCGGTGAGCGAGGATGGGATTAACCACTTGTCCGCTGGCGCGCAGCCATAGCGCCATCTGGTAGGCGCTGGCGGCGACGGTCTGCACGTGCTGGATGAGGTTGAAGCTGGCATGCTGCAATCGCAGCCAGTGCAGGCATTGCGGTACAGTGGGCAAGATCAAGTCTGCAATGGCCTGGGGCAGGGCGGCCAGGTGGTCGATTTCGGCGCTGTGCAGGGGGGTCAAGCTGGTGCAGGGTTGGTAATGAGGGTTGAACCAGACGGCCTGCCATCCGGCATGGCAAGCACCAAGGATGTCATTCGTATAGCCATCGCCAATCATCAGCAATTCAGATGGGTCAGCGACCAGGTCGGCAGCCATGGCCTGGAAATAAGCCTTGTCCGGCTTGGAGAAGCCCATTTCACGGGCGGTATAAATGCGCTCAAAGAAGCCGTCCAGCTTCAGGCGCCGGTTGGCTTTCTGTACTTTACCTGAATTAGAATCCGGCGCGTTGGTGGCGAGCACCAGACGGTATTGCCCGGACAGGGCGTCAAGTGCTGTGTGGGCGCCTTCCATGGCGTGCAGCTCGGGCCAGCGGGCTTCATCGCGGATAAGGGTGCCGTCGTCAAAGACGAGGGTGGTGATGGATGAATTCATTGACCTAGAAGGGGCCGTACCCAATGAGGACACTCAGCCACAGGAAGAAAATGGATATGGGAATGACGATCAGCCACAGCTTGAGGGTCCATTTTATCCATTTTCCATAGCTGATGGCGGCCAGACCAAGGGAGATGAGCAGCACCGGGTTGGTGGGGTAGGCCATATTGGAAAACCCATCGCCGAAGCAGTAGGCCAATACCGTTACCTGGCGGGTAACGCCAACCAGATCAGCCAATGGCAGCAGGATGGGCATCATCAGCACCGCTTTGGCTCCGGCTGAGCCGATGAACAGCTCGATGAATAAGGCCAGCACATAGATGATCATCACGGCGAACATCGGGCTGGCGGTGGAGAGCGGCTGGGAAGCGCCATGCAGGATCGTGTCCATCACCCCGCCGGTGGTGACGATGAATTTGATGCTGCCCGCCATCATGATTAACGGGATACCGGGGGCGATTCCGGTGACGCCCTCCAGCAAGGCCTTACCGAGTGCCTTGCCGCGCGTGCCGGCGAGGATGCCGGCGCCCAGGCCGCCGAGGAAGAAGAACACGCCGACCAGCGGCAGAGCATACTCCGAGAGGAAGGGGATGAAAGGACTGCCGATGAGGGTCAGAATGATCAGGACGACAAAGCACAGGAACCAGATCGTGGCGCCAGTCAATTTTTTGCCTTTGCCTTGCATGCTTTGGAGGTCAAACTGTTTGTACTTGGTGCGTTCGGCCTGGTCGGTTTCGTAGGTGAGGGAAGATTCAGGATTGCGGTCGATCTTTTTGGCATAGCTGACGAGAAACCAGGCCAGAGCAATATAAACAACCAGGAAGATGGGGATACGGAAAGCAAAGCCTGAGAAAGCGGGCAGGCCAGCCAGCTTTTGGGCGACGCCGATGGTGAAGGGATTGGTCAGAGCGGCGGAGAAGCCCATATTGGTGGCGAGAATGCTCATGCCCAGACCTATGAGGGCGTCCCAGCCGAGGTAATAGGCAAGGGCGATCATCAGCGGGACGAGGGGCACGATTTCTTCAAAGATACCGAAGAATGCGCCCATCAGCATGAAGAAAAAGGAGATGATCAGCAGGAGGAGGTATTTTCGGCTGCCGAATTTGCTGACCAGGCCGGAGAGGGCGGCGTTGAGGATGCCGCTTTTCTCCAGCACGGCAAAGGAGGCGCCGACCAGGAGGATGAAGACGATGATCACGATCAGGACGAGACCGTCCGGACCGGCCAGGACTTCAAAAGGAGCAGTCAGCCAGCGCCAGGCAGGGTAGTCGGGGCGGTCGATCAGAGTGAAGCTGGCCGGGTCAATCACTTCCCGTCCGTCCACAATCAGGCGTTGATATTGACCTGCGGGAATGGTTTGCGTTAGAATGCCTGCAACGAGCATGAGCACTGCAAGAATGAGGATTGACTGGGTGAATGCTTTTTTGTTAATCCGGGCGCCTGCTTTGGATTCCATGGGGTTCTCCTGGAAATGTGTTTTGTCCAGTGTACATCATGTTGGGGTGGTGTGCAAATGAAATCCTGAAAGGTTTTAAATGTAAAGAATGATGGAGCCTTCCGCAGGATTGGACTTGAAACCAAAGTGAACAGGCTTCATGGTTGGTGGAATGAAGGGATGCCGCCTTCGAAACCTGCGGAAAGTATCCTGTTTTCACCGCTGTGCGAAACCGTCAGGCCGTAAAGAAAAACAGGTTTTGAAAAACAGGACGTTTTCGTGTTTCGTGATATTAAATATGTGAACACAAGAGGAGATGACAATGCAAAACACAGCACCAACCTGGCTGGAAATTGATCACCCTGCGATTGATCATAATACGCGCTATGCCCTGCGAGTGAGCGGCGTGCCGCTGATGGCGGTGGTGAAAGCAAATGCCTATGGTCATGACAGTGTGGCAGTTGCCCGCACGGTGTTGGCAGCCGGGGCGAGTTCTTTGGCTGTGGCGCGTTTCAATGAAGCCATGGAACTGCGTGATGCGGGGATCACTGCACCTGTTCTGGTTTTGGGAATGGTTATGCCGGAAGATGTGGATGTGGCCTTGCAGCAGCAGATCTCATTGACCCTGTATGGGAAAGAAGCCGCAGAGATGTATGCACAGCGTGCTGCCGCTGCGGGCAAGCCGGTGGATGTACACATGAAGATTGATACCGGTTTGGGCAGGATTGGCGTGTTTGCAGAAGATGCGGCCGGCCTGGCAGCGCATGTGCTCTCTCTGGGCGGGATCCATATTGAGGGCATTTTCACCCATTTGTCGATTGTGGAGGATGATGACCAGGATCCGCTTACGGATTTGCAGATGGACCGTCTGGAGGCGGCCGTGGCCGGGCTGGAATCTGTTGGTGTCAAGCCGCAGTGGGTGCATAGCTCTAATTCGGCATCGTTGCTCTCGCATCCGCGCTCGCGCTACAATCTGGCGCGTGCGGGGTCATTTTTATTGGGGATCAATCCTTTTTACTATAAAGCGTTTCCTGCTGAACTGCGGCGAAGTCTGACCTGGAAAACCCGTCTGATTTCCTGCCGCGAGATGCCGGAAGGTTGGGGCATTGGTTATGTGGGGCGCTACCGCGCACAGAAAGGGGAGCTGGTGGGCACCCTGGCGATAGGAAATGGCGATGGTTTCTTGCGTCTCCCTGGCAATGAAGTGCTGATCCGCGGGAAGCGGGTGAAGATCATCGGAACCGAATGCCTGGATATGTGCATGGTTCATCTGGATGAGCAGCTGCCGATGGGGGAGGAAGTGGTGGTGATTGGCAGGCAGGGGAACGAGGAAATCACCATCGAAGAGGTTGCTAATCGCTGGAAAATGACCTTTTCCAGCATTGTCTCCGGGATTGCCGGGCGTGTGCCGCGGATTGGCGTTAAGGGTATAATGAATTGATCTCGGAAGGAACGAGAGGAGGATAATTGTGAATATAAATCGTACAAGAATACGCAAGTTTTCAGTCATGTTGTTGTTTATGGTGATGGTGAGTCTTGTGGCTGCTTGCGGGCCAAAAGCACCGGCAGTTGATCCCAATCTGGTCTATACTCAGGCGGCAGAGACCGTGGCAGTTCAGCTGGCAGAGACTCAGGCGGCGGTTCCGCCGGCCACGGCGACAGCGGAGCCTAGTGCTACCCCGGAAGTACCCACGGTGACGGCCACGACAGTGATCATCCCGACATTCACCCCGAATGCGGGGGCGGCAACGCTGGCAGCAATCCCCACCTCCACGCAGGTCGTTTTCGGCGGCGGGGATAAGGCGGATTGGGCCTATACTTCTCCGGCAGACGGCGCTGTACTTAAGCCGGGGCAGGTGTTTCAGGTAGCGATTGGCTGGAAGAATATTGGATCTACTACCTGGACACAGGACTATAAAATGGTTTTTTCTGGGGGCACACAAATTTCTGCAGTGACCTCATTATCCTATGATACTGCGGGTGGGGATAAATTAACCATTCCCCCTGGTGAAAAAGCCGAGTTTATTTTTGAGGCTACAGCGCCGGCAGAGCCCGGCTCTTACATATCGTATTGGACTTTAAAAAGCCCTGCCGGGGCATATATCTATGATATGTACTTTGCTTATAAAGTGGAATAGCAGCACCTATTCTTATTCATTTAAAGAGAGTTAATTTGTGATGACAGAACAAGAAAAAACGACAACATGGCTTGACCGTCCGCTTGCCTCCCTGCTGCCGCGCTGGAATGTGGAAACGCTGCTGGCACTGGTGCTGATCGTGCTGGCTGTAGTCAGCCGGTTGTATGATTTGGACGCGCGCGTGATGAGCCATGATGAAGTAAACCATGTTGTGCCTTCCTGGGAATACTTCCGTGGAAACGGCTATCGCCACGACCCGGTGACGCACGGCCCGCTGCAGTTCCACATGCTGGCTTTTTCTTATTTCATGTTTGGCGATAACGATTTCAGTTCGCGCATCCCGGCGGCGGTGTGCAGCATCGCAGCGGTGGTGTTTGTGCTGTTTGCTTACCGGCGTTACCTGGGACGGGCGGGCGCCCTGATCGGCGGATTGTTATTTGCCATCTCGCCGTTTATGTTGTTCTATGGGCGCTATACACGTAACGAGGGCATCCTGGAATTGATTGGGGTGGTCACGCTGTATGCCGTGCTGCGTTATCTGGACAAGGGCGATAAATTTTCTCTCTTTTTGCTAACGGCCACCACGGCGCTGAATTTCACTTCAAAGGAAACAGCGTATATTTACACTGCGCAGCTGCTGATTTTTATCTTCGTGTTGCTGCTTTTGGATCTGGCAAAGACGAGTTGGAAGGATTCAATCAAGCGGGATCGATTTCTGTTCCTGATGTTGATCGTTTTGTTGCTGATCGGGCTGGCAGTGGGTTTTGCCGCCTGGCATGCTTCTTTGCCGGAAGTGGTTCCAGCAGAAACCTCGATGGATGCAGTGGGCACAGTAGCCTCTTCCAGCTGGGCAGAATACGTCGCGATTGGCTGCCTGGGGTTGGCAGTGCTGGCAACCCTCTTCTCCCTGGTTTTTCTGGTAGGCGGGCTGGGTTGGGAGAAAATCCGCGAGCAGCGTTCTTTTGATTTGTTGATCCTGCTGGGCACGTTGGTGCTGCCGCTGCTGGCGGCCTTCCCGGCAAAGATGGTCGGCTGGGACCCGCTGGACTATTCCGCGGCGGGTATGTTGAAAACCAGTATTTTTATCGTCATTTTCACGGCGATTGCCGCTGCGGTGGGCCTGTGGTGGCGTCCCAAACTGTGGCTGAAGAGTTTTGCCTTGTTCTACGGCATTTTTGTCGTGTTCTATACCAGTTTCTTTACCCATGGGATGGGGTTTTTCACCGGCCTGGTGGGGTCTTTGGGATACTGGCTTTCGCAGCAGTCTGTCGAGCGCGGCAGCCAGCCATTGTATTATTATGCCCTGGTGCAGCTGCCGGTGTATGAGTACCTTGCGGTACTCGGTACACTGCTTGCAGTGTATTTTGGCATTCGTTTCAAGCGTTTCTCGACCTTTGCCGGCGTTTCACCGGCCAGTGATGAGGCGGTTGAAGCGGCAGCGGTTGAAGAGGGCGCAGAAAAACCATACCGGGTGCCGACCCTGGCATTGCTGGTGTACTGGTCGGTGCTCAGCCTGGTTGCGTACAGCTTTGCCGGTGAACGTATGCCGTGGCTGACGGTGCATATTGCCCTGCCGCTGCTCCTGGCGGGCGCGTGGGGCCTGGGATATCTGGTGGATAAAGCGCCGTGGCAAAAGATCGCAGGCAAGCGCAGTCTGATCGCGCTGGCGCTGCTGCCGGTGATGGTGGTGACTTTTTTGATCACGGTGGGCAGCTTGATGGGCGCAAACCCGCCCTTCCAGGGCAACACGCAGATGGATCTGGAACGGACAGCCACCTTTCTGCTTTCGTTGTTTGGCTTCCTGGGCAGCGGTGCGGGCATTGTGTATCTTGTGCTGCAGGAAGGGGATAGCAGCCGCATTAATCGTGTGGAAGTGGTTGGCTATGTGGTGCTGATGGTGTGCCTGATCCTCGGTGCGGTGTTTGTCGATTCGCTGGCGATGGTTTTCGTCAGCCTGGCAGTGCTGGTCTCATTGGGGCAGTTTATCTATGTGATGATCCAGACGAAGACATTTGCGATGGGCAGCAGTTTTGCGGCGCTGGTGTTCTTCCTGTTGTTGACGATCTTGACGGCGCGCACGGCATACACGGCGGCTTTTATCAATTATGATAATGCCAAGGAGTATCTCGTATATGCGCATGCAGCCCGCGGGCCGAAGGAAGTACTGGAGCAGGTGGAGGAGATTTCGCGCAGGACGACCGGCGGACTGGATGTGATGGTGGCTTATGATAATGATGCCCTCTATCCGTACTGGTGGTATTTCCGCAATTATCCCAACCATCTCTGGTATCAGGCCAACCCGACCCGCGATTTGCAGAATTATCCGCTGATTGTGGCAGGTGAGTCGACTTATTCAAAACTGGAGCCGATTGTTAAGGACAATTATCTGGTATTTGATTATATGCGCCTGTGGTGGCCGAACCAGGATTATTTCGATTTGAATTGGGAAAAAATCAAGACGTTTTTTACTGACCCATTGATGCGTGAAGCTGTATTTGACATCTGGATGGACAGAGATTACTCACTGTATGCTCAGGTGACCGGCAGAACAGACCTGACCCTGGAAACCTGGCAGCCGAGCAGCCGGATGAAGTTCTATGTTCGCAAGGATGTGGCTTCACAAATTTGGGATTACGGGGCAGCGCCGACAGCCGGGCTGATCCTGGAAGCCGACCCCTATGAACAAGCTTATATCAGCAGTTTGCTGCCTGATGTGAGCATTGAAGACCTGGCCGGCAACCCTGGTGCTTTGCAGGCGCCGCGCGGGATGGATATCGCCGCAGACGGTTCAATCTATGTGGCTGATTCGCGCAATCACCGCATTCAACATTATGCGCCGGATGGCAGTTTGCTGAACAGTTGGGGCAGTTTTGCTGACCGCATGGGTGGTGAGGCCCCCGGCGGTACGTTCAACGAGCCGTGGGGCGTAGCAGTTGGCCCGGATGGCGCGGTATATGTGGCCGACACCTGGAATCACCGCGTGCAAAAGTTTACTGGAGATGGCGAATTTGTCACTGCCTGGGGAGATTTCGGACAGGCAGAGAATGAATACGCTTTCTGGGGGCCGCGTGATGTGGCTGTGGATGCAGAAGGTCATGTGTTTGTGACCGATACCGGAAATAAACGGGTGGTGGTCTTTGATCAGAATGGCAAATACCTGTCGAGTTTTGGTGCCGCAGGCATCGAACTGGGCAATCTGGACGAGCCGGTGGGCGTAGCGGTTGACAAAGATGGCAAGGTGTACGTCGTCGATACCTGGAATCAGCGGGTGCAGATTTTTGCCGCTGATCCGATGATCCAAGACCGGCTGGTCTACCGCGCGATGATGGCTTTTGATGTCGCCGGCTGGTACGGGCAGTCTTTGGAGAATAAACCTTATATTGACGTCAGCCCTGCCGGGGATGTGTTTGTGACCGATCCCGAGTCGTACCGGGTGATCCAGTTTACCAGCGACGGTCAGTATGTGCGCTCGTGGGGGACGTACAGCGCAGCCACGGATGGTTTCGGCCTGCCAGCGGGGGTGGCGGTGGCTGCTGATGGCCGCGTGTGGGTCAGTGACGGGGTGAATAACCGGATCATGCGATTCACGATGCCATAAAAGAAAGTGATCAGGAATTAGGACATTAGGGATTGGGAAAAGAACAACCCTCCTGCAGATTTCATAACTGCGGGAGGGTTTTCATTTTATGTGCGTTCTGGAAATCTTTTTTGAGTGATTTTATCAGTCGCGGTCGTCATCCTTGATGAAAATGCCCAGCATAAAGCTGACGATGCTAACCACGAGTGCCCCGAAAAAGGCAGGCCAGAAGCCTGCGACAGTGAAGCCAACGCCGAAGCGCGTGCCAATCTCGCCGGCCAGATAGAATAGCAAGGTGTTGATGAGCAGCGCGCCGAGGCCCAAAGTGAGGATGATGAATGGGCAGCCGACTACGGTCAGGACAGGTTTGAGAATGGCATTGATCAGGCCAAAAATGAGGGCCAGCCAGATGAAGGATAACCAATTGCTGCTTTGGGGGACAATGCCGCTAATCAAGGCCACGGCGGCGTACAGGGCGATCGCATTGATGAGTAAGTTCACAATAAATTTTTTCACAGTTTGCTCCTTTCGATAGTTCTCTATATTTATTATACGGAAAAAGTGGCCATTCGTTGCGATTACAGACGTTTTTCCATCCAGATGAGGGTATTCTGTACGCTGCAGCCGGCAGATTTAAAGGCGCTAACCGCTGCGCCATCAGGAAAATTGATTACCAGCGGGCGGAATTTGTTCAAGGCTTTGCTGGCCGTGACCAGCAGGCTGTAAATGGCCTCATCGTCGATTTGCGAAGAATCAACTGCCAGCCAAAGGTTATCTGCATACAGGCGGGCAGGTTCCCAATAGAGGGCAGCAGACAGATGTTCGCCATGATAAGCTGACCAACTGCGCACCTGGGCGTTGTTGACAAAATTAAGCAGCCGCTGCCAGAGATGCGGCGCCAGCCGGCGTTGGTTATAAAGCAGGTTCCAGTTCACTTCCGGCGGATAGATGGCTTTCAACCATGCGGATTGCGTGGGCCAGTCCGGCGATGGACCCTCGCGGATTTCAATGTCAGGGTTGGGGGGCAAAATGCTGCCCCGGGCGGGATCCAGCACCCAGGTAGTGCGCCGGGCGCGCTCCTCAAAACCGTGTGAGCGGTACATCTGATGTGCGATCGGGGTGCTGTCCCGGACTTGCAGGCAGGCCAGGTGAACCTGGTGATTCTGGATGTGGCGCAGGGCATGCAGGGTCAGTTGATTGCCGATGCCCCGCCCACGGTAGTCGGGATGGACGGCTACATTGGCAATTAAATAACGCCAGGAGCCTTTATGAAGCACCGGGATCAGGCTGATGTTGCCGATGATTTTGCGGTCTTCTTCCCATACGTAGCCGAAAAGAGGGTAGGTGGCCTGCTCTCCGGGGCCAGGCAGCCAGCGCAGATGATCGTTATTGTGTGCCGCACGGCGGATGTTGCGCAGATAGGTGTGCCCGTCAGGGTCCATGTGGCTGCCAAAACACATTTCAATCAGGTCGGCAGCTTCTAAAAGATCCCGGTGGACGTCCAGCCGGCGGATAGGCAATTGGATGGCATTGGTTATGTCGGTCACAGAATCTATTTTACCCGGTTTGTGGGGGATGGGGAGAGCTTCTATGGTACTATTTTGACATTCTTAAGAAATGGATTGAGGGCGAGATGCTGTCTATTTATAGAATTAGAAGGATGAGAATTAAAGCAGTTTGGATGATTGCTTCGGTATGGATTGCCACGGTGCTATTGGGCGGTTGTGCGCCCCCAACAGATCCTTTAATGGCACAAAATCACACTTTCCCGATCGAAGTTGGAGAGATTGTCCGTTTTACGATGCCGGAAGGACGGGTGCACTTTATTGGAAAAGCGGATGGTGCTGTTGAGATCAGCGGCAAGGCTGCCGGTCAACTTACCTGGAAGGAACTGGATACAGGGGTTGAGATCACGGTCGAGGGCCAGGGGAAGAAAGGAGGGCAAGCCGATGCAGGATTGGAGATCAAAATTCCTGAAGGCGTCCATTTGGATGTTTCAACCTATGAAGCTGATATTCTGCTTGAGAATATCAATGGACAGGTGAAGGCTGTTTCGGTGGCAGGGGAGATCATTGCTTCTCAATTGTCAGGAGATATCTTTCTGAAGTCTGGCAGGGGAAATGTGCGGGCGGTGGACTGCGAAGGGCAGATCCGCGTGCTGGGCGAGCACGGTATTTTACGGATGACTGACCTGCATGGGCAGATTGCTTCGGCGACGATTATGGGGACGATTAATTTTACCGGTTCGATTGGCGACGGGGATGAAGTTTTTCTGGAAACGGATCATGGGCCTGTGCTGGTGACAGTGATTGCACCGGTGAATATGCAGGTGAAAGCGTGGACGGCAAGTGGAGAAGTGGCTTGCATGATCGCGGGCCTGGAGCAAACTATCGACGGCTGCGTGGGGCGGGTGGGTGATGGCGCACCCGGAAAATTGACTGTGAAGACGGTTAGTGGAAAAATCTGGATGGAAACCGCGCCATAATCGAGGTTGTTTGCGATATTGTTCAGGCCGTCTGTATGGGATGACAGACTGTTTTCTTGAAACAATCACAATAGTGAGGGGCAGGCCAGCAATATGTCACAGATGTGTTGACTTAGCATTGTGAATGTGCTACAATGCGCATTAGTGATGAATATATATAAGAATAATTCATAAAAGTGAACTCTATTCATTGCGATGTGTCTGCCAAATCTTTGTTAGCTGGATGCCAATGATGGATAATGGAATGATGCAGGGCGTTTTTTATACTGCTCCAAATACTCTGGAAATTCGGGAAGTTCCTATTCCTGATCCGGGTCCAGGCGAAATTCTGGTTAAGATCAAGGCTGCTACTACCTGCGGGACAGATCTAAAGACCTACAGGCGCGGGCATCCAAAATTTCCACCGCCTTTTTTGTTCGGTCATGAATTTGCCGGGGATGTGGTCAGCGTTGGCGGGGAGGTGGAAAACTTCCTGCCGGGCATGCGTGTAACCGCCAATGTGTTTGCTCCTTGTGGTGATTGTTATTACTGCCGGCAGGGGCAGGACAACCTGTGTGAATCCCTGGAATACAATTTTGGCGCATTTGCTGAATATATTGTAATTCCCTCTTCTATCGTAAAAATGAACACCTTCCGCATACCGGATGACATGCCTTATGAACATGCAGCAGTACTGGAACCACTCGTATCTGTAGTGCATGGTCAGCGCCGGGCTGCGATCCAACCTGGGGAGACTGTGGCAGTGATTGGTGCAGGTGGCGCGATCAGTTTGTTTCATTTGCAACTGGCTTTGCTGGCTGGCGCTTCCGAGGTATGGGGGATTGGTCATAGCGATGCCCGTCTGGCGGTTTTCTCTCAGGCCGGGGCCAGCAGGGTGATCAATAACAAGCGGGAATCGGCTATCGACCGGGTGAAAGAATGGACAAATGGCCGGGGCGCAGACGTTGTGATTGAGTGTGCCGGTACAAAGAATGCCTGGGAAGATGCTGTACGCATGGTACGCAAAGGCGGGCGGGTGTTGTGGTTTGGCGGCCTGCCCTCCGGGACGAAGATTGAACTAGATTCAGCATGGATCCATTATGGAGAGATCACGCTGCTGGGTGTGCATGGGGGTACCGTTGAGGACGCGCAGGAAGCTTATCGTTTATTGGTGTCTGGCGAGGTTGATCCAAGTCCATTATTAAGCGGTGAATTTTGCCTGGAGCGCATTGAAGAGGCGTTTCAGCAAATGATTGACGGCACAGCAATCAAACTGGTCATCCGTCCCTGATTACCAGATATCGTTTTAGACAAACCCATTATCGGTAAAAAATCACAATTAACGACAGCTGCTGATTTTTATTGGCAGTGATCTCGTTTGTTGAAAAATATAGAAAACCTGGAGGCTGACACGAATGGAAATAACCCCGCGGGAAAGAGTGATTATGACACTCAATCATAAAGAACCAGACCGGGTACCGATTTCACTTGGGGGATCGGCAAACCATCTGACCGAAGAAAGATTTATGCTGTTAAAAGAGCATTTCGGATTTAAGGAAATTCCCAGACGAACATTGGTGGGGTTTTACACGACCCCGGATTACAACCCCTTGCTGGATTGCCTGGGAACAGATATGCGTTTTATTCACATCCGTCCGCCCCAAAATTATATTGCCAACGCTATGGTTGGTGAGTTTACGCCTTTTGTGGATGAGTGGGGTTTGAAACATGAACTTGTCTCCGGTTATTACAATATGGGTGGAGCGCCATTAGCTGAAAATTTGAGCATCGAAAGCATTGAGAATTTCCCGTGGCCTGATCCGTATGATCCTGTTCGGATGATGGGTGTGAAAGAAGAAGTGGAAAACCTGTACAACAATACTCCTTATGCGATTGTGGCGCACCGGCCCGTCTATGGGAATACGTGGGAGTTCGCCCGCTTGCTGGTAGGCATGGAAAATGCCCTGATGATGACCGCCCTGGACAAAAAGATGTTTGATTATTTGATCGGCAAAATCAGTGAAGTGCTGGATGGCTTTTATGATGCTTTTCTAAGTGTGGTTGGGCCATATATCGAAATGGTGGAACTGGCAGAGGATCTGGGAACGAATAATGGGCCGATGTTTGCGCCACGTATTTACCAGAAGTATATTAAACCCCGCCACAAGAAAACCATTGAAATGATCAAGCGGCATGCCCCGCGGGCAAAAGTGATGCTGCATTGTGATGGCGCCATCAAGAAATTTATTCCCGATATTATTGATGCCGGTTTTGAAGTGTTGAATCCCATTGAGGCACATTTACCAGGCATGGACCCGAAAGAATTAAAGGCAGAATTTGGCAGTGAGTTGACCTTTATGGGTGGTGTCGATGTCAAGCAGGTACTGACGAAGGGTACAAAACAGGAGATCCGCGGGGAGATCCGCCGGCGGATAGAGGAAATGGGCGTGGGCGGTGGATATATTCTGGCGCCATCTCATAATTTTGGCAATGATATTCCGTTGGAAAATATGCTGCTGTTCTTTGAAGCAGGCCAGGAACTGGGTATATACCCGTTGTAGTCAGGAAAGTTGAGATTTGAGAATGATCCTTGAAGAATTACGCGCCGAAGTGCTGCAGGCAGCACTGGATTTGAAGAAATTTGGTCTGGTCTGGATGGCAGGGGGGACGGTTTGTGCCCGCGATGCAGACAGCGGGATGATCGTTGTCACCCCCAGCGGCCTGGCTTATGAAGAGCTGACTCCGGCGGATATGGTTGTTACGGATGCTGGTTTGAACGTGATTGACGGCAAGCTGCGTCCATCGGTGGCGCTGAACCTTTGGGTGAAGATCATGCAGCAACGGCCTGAAATTCATGCCGTGGTGCATACGCATTCCCCTTACGCCACGTCTTTTTCAGTAGCCAACCAGCCTGTTCCTGTCGTAACGGAAACGATGGCGGACTGGTTTGGACAGCCAGTGCGGGTATCCAAATACTATCATGTCGAAGCGCCAGAATTTCTTGAGGCACCGATTGAAGCTTTGGGAGATGGTTTTGCTGTTTTGCTGGGCAGGCACGGCCCCATTGCTATTGGGGAAACACTTGCGGACGCAATGGAACGGGCTGTGACGCTTGAAGAATCAGCGCAAATCTATGTGATGGCGAAAGTGCTGGGCACGCCGGAAGTATTTAGCGCTGAGGAGACAACAGCCTCTTACGAATATTACATAAATCGCTACGGACAGTTGGACAGCCGGTCTGAGGAGAAATGATTGATGAAAATTGACGAAACCATTATTGCTTTCGATGTTGAAGCAACAAGCAATGAAGAATTGATCAGTTTGCTGGCAGACAAACTTTGTGCTGCCGGGTATGTTGACGAGACCTATGGTCAGGCAACAATTACCAGAGAAACGATCCACCCGACTGGCCTGCCGACAAAGCCTTTTCCTATTGCGATTCCTCATGCGGATGCGGACGGCGTGATTACCTCGGCACTGGCATTTGCTTCGATGAAGAGACCGGTCATGTTCTGTAATATGGTGGAGCCAGAGGAAGAATTGCCCGTAGAGCTGGTTTTCATGATTGCGAATAATACCCCGGAAGAGCAAGTAAAGGTCTTGCGAAAACTGGCCACTTTGTTTGGGGACCCTGAAAAATTGGTGGAATTGAAAGCATTGGCCCACTCAAAAAGTATTATGGACTGGTTTGAAGTTGAATTGGCACATGAATCCTGAACTTTTTGAAAGGGGCGATCCACTGAAAGGAGGCCGCAAGAAAGTTCACAGCTGTATTTTTGTATGAAAGATTTTTGGTTCGAGGAGGATAGAAAATGGGCAGGTTAATTGTTGTGGCGTGTGGGGCTGGTATTAACACCTCCACGCTGGGCGAGGATATGATTCGGGAACGTCTGGAAGCGGAAGGTAAAACAGATGTGATGGTGAAGCGTGTCCTGATGGCGGATATTGATAAATATGAAGGCGAAATGGATATCATGGTTTCAATGATGAAGGTCTATCGCGAATTCAAATGCCCCATTGTAAAGGGACTTCCCTTCCTCATTGGGACACGAGATGAACAAAAAGAGGTTCTCGATCATATTATTCGCTTGTTGGACGAAATGGATAATCAATAATTTTCTAATAAAATGAAGGAGAAAATCTGATGGAGTTTATTTCAACTGCTGTATCTTGGTTCCTGGGATTGGGATCCACGGTTATTGTGCCGATTGTTCTGATCATTCTCGGGTTGTCGTTCCGGGTTGATATCAAGAAGACAATCCGCGGCGCAATTATCACCGGTATTGGTCTGACCGGTCTGTTCCTGATCGTCGATCTGATCGTTGCGGCTTTGCAGCCAGCGGTCTCCGCTATGGCGACCAACATGGGCTTGTCCTTAACCCTGGTGGATGTGAACTGGGCAGATGCAGGGATTGCCTGGGGCTGGCCGGGTGTGGCAGGTGTTTTGCTGGTCACGCTGCTGGTCAATGCTTTGATGATCACCTTGCGCCTGACGAAAACCCTGTGGGTCGATATCTGGAGCTACTGGCATGGTTCTGCATTGGCCGGTTTTGTGTGGGCATTGACTGGCAGCGTGGTGTGGGGCGTCGTTGCCGGCGTGGTCTATTTGATCATCGGTGGTTTGATTGCCGATCATATGGCCAAAGATATTCAGGAATTTCACGAAATGCCTGGGATCAGCGTTCCCTGTGGTACGACTGCTCAGGCTGGGCTCTTTGGTAAATATTTTGTCAAAATTCTGGACAAGATCCCTGGCATCAAAGACTGGGATGCTTCTCCCGAAGGGATCCGCAAGAAATTCGGTCTGATGGGTGAGCCGGCAGTTCTCGGTGTTGTCCTGGGTATTTTGATCGGTATTGCAGCTGGATACAACGTTCAGGGTATTTTGGGCCTGGGCATGCAGGTGGCGACGATGATGGTTGTGCTGCCCCGTATGGTTTCCCTGATTTCCGAAGGTTTGATTCCGATCACCCAATCGATTGTGCAGTTCATGCGCGAGCGTTTCAAGGATCGCGAGATCTATGTGGCCGTTGACTGTGCAGTTACCCTGGGGCATCCCTCGGTGATGGCTTCTACTGTAATCCTCTTCCCACTGGCTGTTTTGCTGGCTGCAATTCTGCCTGGTAACAAGTTGCTGCCCATCGCCAGCCTGGCGGTGGTTCCCTTCTGGGTTGGCTCAGTGGTTCCTTATACCAAGGGGAATGTGGTCAAGACGGTCATTATTATGGCTATCTATATGATCCCTGTGCTGTATTTCGCGAGCATGATTGCACCTATTCAGACGGCTGCTTATGCCAAGATGGGGCAGTTCACTGCTGAGATTGACGCTGGCGCCATGCTGGGCAGCTTTGATATGGGTGGTGATCCGCTCGGGTTCCTCATCCTGAACATTCTTAAGCTGTTTGGATTTTCTGTCTAACCCAGGTTCTATCCTCTAAATTCCCTGCCGCAGACGTGCGGCAGGGAATTACGCATGATTTGTAAGTATTTTACAGTATGAAGAAGGTATACTATTCTTATGAGACGTTTTCATGTACGCGTGGTGGGCGGTAATTGCGGGAATAAGATGATTGTGGTTGCTGACCACATTCAGGAAGTTTTGGCCCGTTGTGGATACGACTGCAAAGTTTCTACGCAGAGTATTTGGGAGACGATGAGTATGCCTCCGGCTGTGGATTTGATTTTGCAGCTTTTGCCCGCATTTTCGGAAGATGAAGGGGAATGCCCGATCCTTTATATCAAACCGCTGCTGGCAGACCTGGATGATCCCAAAACGTGGGAGGTTATTTTCACGACGATAAAAACACGCTGTGAAGTGGAGAGTTGTGTTTGATGGGAAACGAAGGAATACAGCCTGTGTATCTGGATTATTGTGCAACAACGCCCATCTCGCCGGAAGTGCGGACTGCAATGCTGCCTGCACTGGAGGACGAGTTTGGGAACCCATCCAGTTTGCATTCTTTTGGGCGGGCAGCAAAGGCAGCAGTTGAAAATGCCAGGTCGCAGGTAGCGCAAAGAATTGGCGCCAACGCACAGGAAATTGTTTTTACCAGCGGGGCAACTGAAGCGGATAATTATGTGTTACTCGGTATTGGTGCTGTGTATGAGCAGGAAAAAGGGCATTTGATCACCAGCAGCATTGAACATCATGCTGTTTTGCACACTGCCCAATGGCTGGAGAAAAATGGCTGGCAGGTGACATATCTGCCGGTGAACACGGATGGTGTGATCGATCCACAAGACGCTGCCAGCGCCATTCAAGACAATACCAGATTGATATCTCTGATGATGGTCAATAATGAGACAGGAACCATTCAGCCGATCAAGGAAGTTGGCGCAATCGCCAGGAGGCATGGCATCCTTTTTCATACGGATGCTGTTCAGGCATTGGGTTTGCTGCCCGTTTCTGTAAATCATCTCGGCGTGGATTTTCTATCCTTGTCTGCACATAAAATTTATGGGCCTAAAGGAAGCGGCGCACTGTATATCCGGGAAGGTACGATTATCCCCCCGATGTTTTCAGGCGGCCCGCAAGAAGGGACGCGCCGGGCAGGAACGGAAAATGTGCCCGGAATTATTGGCCTGGGGGCAGCAGCGGCTGTGACAGGAGTGAAGGTGGGGAATGAGTTTAAGCGGTTATCTGGATTAAAATCCTGTCTTTTGAATGGTCTGCTTGGGCAGGTGCCGGATGTTCAGGTGAATGGGCCGGTGGAACAAACCAGCCCGCACGTTGTGTCATTGACATTTCCCGGTTCAGATGGCGAGATGATGCTCTTTCTTTTGAACAAGTATGGGCTGGCCGTTTCAATGGGTTCTGCATGTAATGCGAGCGACACACTGCCTTCTCATGTTTTGCTGGCTATGGGATTAACCCCGGCGCTGGCAGATGCAACCATTCGGGTTTCTTTCGGATATCCGACGCAGCCAGCAGATATTGACAGATTGTTGGATGTTCTTCCTGAAATTGTTGAACAGTGCCGCAAAATACAGTAAAATCTTCAAGGTAAAATTCTGCCAGCATTGAGAGACCATATGGAAAATGTGAAATTATCTGGTAAAAGAGAAGATCTTCTGGCCTTTGTGGGAGAGCTGTACTACCTGGAAGGGATGAACCAGTCTGAAGTCGCGCGGATTGTCGGCGTCACGCGGTCAATGGTATCCAGAATGTTGAGCGAGGCACGCGCAAAAGGCCTGGTAGAAATCCATGTCTATCGTCCTGTTTCCCGGGATGGGGAAATGGAGAATGCGTTGCTGGAAAAATTTGGATTGAAAGACGCGCATGTCCTTTTGCAACTTTCACACCATGACCCCCGTTTTCTGAATCGGCTGGGAGATTTGGCGGCAAATTCATTGTCTGAGGTACTGGAACCAGGGTTGTTAATGGGGGTGGTTTGGGGAACCAGCGTCAGTGCAACCATTGATGCCTTGCAGTGTATTGAGGAAATGCGGGATTTGGGGATTAATATTGTACAATTGGTGGGCGCATTGGGATCAAGAATCAGGGCATATAATGGGTATGAGATGGTGCGCCGGTCTTCAAAATTCCTGGGCGGGGAAGGGTATTTCATGAATGCCCCATTTTTCCTGAACAGTCTGGAAACAGTGCGGGCATTGATGGAAAACAACAGCATCAGTGAAACCCTGCGCATGGCCCGCCAGTGTGATGTGGCGCTGCTGGGTTTGGGCAGCCCGCATCCTGATTATGCCAGTTTTTATTTGGCTGGTGATATGTCAAAAACCGAGCTGGATGAATTGATTGAATCCGGGGCAGTGGGTGGGATCTGCGGGCTGCATTTCGACGTGAATGGTGAAATTGTGGGTAAGGATTTTTCAAAGCGCTCGGTGACAATCGGTGTTGATGATTTAATAAAGATTCCTGTGAGGGTGGGGGTCGCCGGCGGCTCGGCAAAGGTCAAACCGATCCTGGGTGCATTGCGCGGGGGGTATATTACTCATCTGGTAACGGATACGATGACCGCCAGGCAGGTGCTTGCTGAGGCGGGGTAGTTTTTCCAAAAAAATTATAAAACATACGGTATTAGGGAGCGGTTTTGCTCGTTAAGTGGATTTCCAGTCTATAATAATAAAAATCTGGCATTTTTATTATTTGGAGAGGGCATTATGGAAAGAGTCACTTATCAAGGTTGGCAGAATTGTGTACGCTTGTCGAATGATGAAGTGGAGTTAATTGCACCGACTGAAATCGGGCTGCGGATTATGCGCTTTGGATTTATCGGCGAAGAAAACGAATTTGTGGAATTTCCGGATGATCTGGGAAAATCAGGGGATTGTTTTCATCGCACCTATGGCGGCCATCGTTTATGGCATGCGCCAGAGGATCCGGTACGCACGTATTTGCCGGATAATGATCCGGTGGCGGTTACAGAAATGTCTGGCGGCGTGCGCTTGACACAGTCGGTGGAGGCCCTCACAAATATTCAAAAAGAAATGGATATTACCCTGGCTGCTGACAAAAATGAGGTCACGGTTGTTCACCGCATGTACAATCGCGGTTTGTGGCCGGTGCGGCTTGCCCTGTGGGGCCTGTCGCAAATGGCAAATGGCGGCGTGGGGATTTTTCCGCTGCCACCGCGCGGTCTTCACAGTGAGAATCTGCTGCCCACCAGCCGCATGTCCCTGTGGGCGTATACGAACATGAGCGATCCACGCTGGACGTGGGGAACGCAGTACGTTTTGCTGCGGCAGGACCCCCAGGCTGCTGCGCCGCAGAAGGCGGGATTCACTAACACAGATGGCTGGCTGGCCTATGCCCGCAAGGGGCATTTACTGGTCAAATTTATCGCCCCGATGGCAAGATGCCATTATCCGGATATGGGCGTTAATGTGGAAACGTATACGGACGATGCAATTCTTGAGTTGGAGACTCTTGGCCCGTTGAAAGAGATTGCTCCTGGAGAAAGTGCGGAGCATGTTGAGCGCTGGCTGCTGGTGAAGGGCATCGGAGAGATTGAGAATGATGCCGATGTGGTGAAGCAAGTGCTGCCCCATATTTCCTGAAGTGAAACACCCCGCGATTGTACGCGGGGTGTTTTTATGGCATGAAAATTGCTGGAACTCTGATATGTTTCTTATATGGATAGGCGTATTTTTAGCAAGTCGGATGCTATAATTTCATTGTATGCTATGGACGTTACGATAAAAAATTTATTCAGTGAATACTGAAATTAGACAGGATAAACTTTATGATGCGCTTTGACCGATTTACTGAGCGTGCTCAGGAGGCAGCCCAGAGAGCTGCCGAGATTATACAACGATATGGACATAACCAGATTGATACCGAGCATTTTTTGCTGGCATTGATTGAGCAGCCGCAGGGAGCCGTTCCCCAGATTTTGGGAATGTTGAATGTGAATGCGGAAATGCTGGCAGAACGTCTGGATTATATTCTTAAAACCAGCCCGAAAGCCAGCATTTTTGGCGGCGGTGCCGGGCAGATTTTCATCACCCCACGGGTAAAACGGGTGATGGATATTGCCAATCAGGAAGCCAGCAAGCTCAACGATGAATATATTTCAACCGAGCATATGTTCCTGGCCATTCTGGCTGAACGCAATACGCCATCGGCACGATTGCTGGAAGGCGTGGGGTTGACCCGTGACCGCGTATTTGATGCCATTCAGGATCTGCGCGGCGGCCAACGGGTGACAGATCCGCAGGCAGAGAAACGTTACAAGACCCTTTCGAAATATTCCCGCGACCTGACCCAGCATGCGCGCGAAGGCAAGCTGGACCCGGTGATTGGGCGCGATGGAGAGATCCTGCGCGTGATCCAGGTGCTTTCGCGGCGCAAGAAGAACAATCCGGTGTTGATTGGTGAGGCCGGGGTGGGTAAAACGGCCATTCTGGAGGGTCTGGCACAGAAGATTGCCAATAATGATGTGCCCGAGATTTTGATGGGCCGCCGGGTGGTTTCCCTTGACCTGGGGGCGATGATTGCCGGTTCGCGTTTCCGTGGTGAATTTGAGGAACGGCTGAAGGCGGCGCTGGAAGAAGTGGAGAAATCTGAAGGGGAGATCATTCTCTTTATTGATGAATTGCACACGGTGGTTGGGGCCGGGGCGGCACAGGGCGCGCTGGATGCGTCCAACATGCTCAAACCCGCTTTGGCACGCGGCGATCTGCAATGCGTGGGTGCGACCACCCTGGATGAGTATCACAAGCATATTGAAAAGGATGCAGCTCTGGAGCGGCGTTTTGCTCCCGTATATGTGGAAGAGCCGACGGTGGAAGATACGATTGAAATGTTGAAAGGGCTGCGCGACCGGTATGAGGCCCACCATAAAGTCCTGTTTGCGGACGAGGCGCTGGTTTCGGCAGCACGGCTATCAGCACAGTATGTGACCGACCGGCGGCTGCCGGACAAGGCCATTGATCTGATGGATGAGGCGGCAGCCAAGCTGCGCGTCGCCTTGTATTCCTTGCCGGAAGACCTCAAGCAGATGAAGACGGAGATTGAACGTTATCTGGCTGAAGAAGAAAAGGCCGGTGTGGAACGGGATTATGAACGCGCTGCGCTGATGAAGACCGAACGCGCTAAAATGGAAGAGGAATTTAACCAGAAGCGCGATGAATGGGAAGATGAGCACAAGCTGGATGAAGTGGTTGGCGTGGATGATATTGCCCAGGTAGTGGCGCAATGGACGGGCATTCCGATGAATCAGATGATGGAAACAGAAGCCGAACGCCTGTTGAAGATGGAAGATAAACTGCATGAGAGTATTATTGGGCAGGAAGAAGCCATTGAGGCGATTGCGGATGCTATCCGGCGCTCACGTTCCGGGCTGAAAGACCCCAGCCGCCCGATTGGTTCATTTATTTTCATCGGTCCATCCGGTGTAGGCAAGACCGAGCTGGCGAAATCTTTGGCGGAGTTTATGTTTGGCGACCAGGACGCCCTGGTGCGCCTTGATATGAGTGAGTATCGCGAACAGCATGCGGTTTCGCGTATGTTTGGTGCGCCTCCTGGATACGTTGGGTATGAAGAGGGTGGACAACTTACTGAAGCCGTACGCCGTCGTCCATATCGGGTGATCCTGTTTGATGAGATTGAGAAGGCCCACCCTGAAGTGTGGAATTCGCTGCTGCAAATTCTGGATGATGGCCGTCTGACCGATGGTCAGGGGCGGGTGGTGGATTTCCGCAACACGGTATTGATCATGACCAGTAACCTGGGCACCGAGTTTGTGCGCAAAGGCGGTACGTTGGGTTTTGTTCAGGCTGGTGAGTCCAGTGCAGAAGATCGTGAAGCGAACAAGAAGATTGAAAAGGCACTCAAGGATACATTCCGGCCCGAGTTTCTCAACCGCGTGGATGAGACCATCATCTTTTCGCCGCTTAATCTGGAGCAGATGGACGAGATTGTCGCCCTGCAAATGGGCGAGGTGCGTGAGCGCCTGCATGAGCATGGCCTGGAAGTGGAATTGAGCGAGGCGGCGCGTAAATGGCTGGCCCGCGTGGGATATGACTCAGACTTTGGGGCGCGCCCCCTGCGCCGGGCATTGCAGAAATTCCTGGAAAGCCCGCTTTCGGTGGACATTCTGTCTGGCAAGTTTGGCAACGGCGACAAAATATTTGCTGACTTGAATGAGGACGAAGACCGGCTGGTTTTCAACAAGGTTGAATCGAATGTTGAAGCCAATGTGGAAGCGGGTGTAGAAGTAGAGGTTGAGTAATCCGCAGTGATGCAGGTTCGTGATGAGCGGCAGGCGAAAGCCTGCCGCTCCTTTTATGAGGAGCGCTTGCTGATCCTGCAGCAGTGAAAGATTTAGAAATTCTTCGTAATGAAACACAATGGGCAATGCTTTGTTGGCGCATGTTTTTCCACTACGGGAGTGCCTGAGCATTGAATGTTAACGAATGTGTACGAAGTCTGCAAACCCCGCCGGTTATGCCTGTGCCATGAATTGCGTATAGCCGTGGCGAGAGTTTGAGGTTAGCATATTTCTTGCAATGGGTATGATATTGATGGTATGCATAGACAATTCGTTTGGGATATACTTAACTTATGCCTTCTGAACAAGAGCAGATCAACGAAGTATTGAAATCCATTTTTCCTTTTCGTTTGCTGAAAGATGACCAGCTGGCGTCTGTCGTTGAGCACCTGGAGACGGTTTCGCTGGAGAAAAACCTGTTTATCTTTAAGGAAGATGAAGCTGCCGACTTTTTTTTCATCATCCTTCGGGGCAGAGTCAGCCTGACACGCTACAACGAGGAGGAGGAGCGGGAAGAGCTGTTAGCGATTTTGAAAACGGGTGACATTCTCGGAATTGATATGCTGGATGAGGATGGCTTTTATTCCACTTCGGGAAAAACAATCACCGGTGTGGTGCTGTTGAAAATCGGCAAGACTGACCTGGCTGAACTTGAAGAAGAAATTCTCTTGCTGGAAGGGGGATTGGATCTCCTCTATGATAGTTATCATGCCATGCTGCAGGTCCCCCTTGCATGGCGGGAAGCGGATGAGGCGGTATATTATCTGGCACGGCGCCATCCGGCATTTTTGCTGCTGCGTTTTGTGCCGATGGCGGTGACCGGCGTGGTGGTGTTGCTGGTAGTTCTGGCGATGTTTGCAACCGGGATGGGCGGCAATCTTCCGTTCCTGGTGATTGGTCTGGCGGCAGTTTTTTATGTAGGCTGGGGAATTTTCAATTTCCTGGAATGGGGAAATGACTACTCGATCATCACGGACAGGCGGCTGGTGTACCAGGAAAAAGTGATTTTAATCTATGACAGCCGGCAAGAAGCCCCGCTGGATGCCATTCTATCGGTCAGTACGGACACCTCACAGCTTGGCCGCATCCTCGGTTTTGGCGATGTGGTCGTGCGTACGTTCACCGGTACGATCGTCCTGCCGGACATTCCCCAACCTGAACTGGTGATGGCCCTGCTGGAAGGGGAGTGGTTCCGGGCCAAGGCGGGCTATGTGCGCGCTGAAAAGCTTACCCAGGTGGAGGCGATCATCCGCGAAAGGTTGGGCATGGAAGCCGATGAAACACCGGTGGAAGAAGAACTGCCAATCAAGACGCTTATCCAGCCCGGAAAGCTGCAAAGCTTTTTTGCCAATCTTTTTAAGCTGCGCCGCGAAGTCGGCGGGATGATCATTTATCGCACCCACTGGGTGCGGCTGCTGCAAAGAGCCTGGCTGCCCGGCCTCTTATTTACTGCGGTTTTGGTGCTTGTTACTCTGGCATTTTTGGGCAAACTGGGTGGGCTCAATCCGATTACCATGCTGATGTTTGGCCTGGTGTCTGGGTTTTTTATCAGTTTATGGTGGTTGTATGAATACCTGGATTGGCGGAATGATGCCTACATTGTGTCAGATGATAATCTGGTCGATGTGAACAAGAAACCGCTGGGACGTGAAGAAAAACGCGCGGCGCCGGTGCGGAATGTGCAGAGTATTGAATATGCCCGTCTGGGTTTGCTGGGGTTGATCCTGAATTATGGTACGGTGACCATTCGCGTGGGCGAAACGGATTTGACATTTGACCATGTTTTTAATCCATCTGAAGTCCAGCAGGAGATCTTCAATCGGCTTGCCAAACGGGACTACAGCCGCAGGCAGGCAGAAATTCTGGATGATCAGGCGCGTCTGGCAGACTGGATTGAAGCCTATCACCATATCATGCATCAAAGTGATCCCGGTGAAGAAGGGCAGGGTGGAGAGGAAGACAGAAATTCGTCTTCTGGAGAGGAAAATCAGCGGTAAAATAGAGGAAATACTGGTTGATTTATGAATATGAAAGAAGGACTGCTATGGCAATACTTGAAGTAAAGAAAATTCCTGATCCTGTGCTGCGCAGAGAAACGCAGCCAGTTGAACAATTTGACGAAGCTTTGCAGCAATTGATTGACGATATGGTGGATACCATGCGGGATGAGCCAGGCGTTGGTCTGGCTGCCACCCAGGTAGGCGTTTCCAGCAAGGTGATCGTGGTAGAGTTTGGTGATGAAGATGATCCCGAGAAACCGGAAAAGCTGTATGCGGTGATCAATCCCGAGTTGGTTACTGTTTCGGAAGAAGTGGAGACGGGTATTGAAGGCTGCCTGTCGATTCCCGGCATGGTTGGCGAGGTGGAACGCCCGCTGGCCGTGGTGGTGAAAGGCAAGAACGCCAAAGGCAAGGCTGTCAAGATCAAGGCGCATGGCTGGCTGGCGCGCATCTTCCAGCACGAGATTGATCATCTTAACGGTGTATTGTTCACCGACCGCGCTACCCGTGTATGGCAGCCGGCACCAGATGAAGAGGTCATTTCAGGGTAATGTTTCTTACCCACCTTTCGTTAACCAATTTTCGTGCTTTTACCCGCCTGGACATGGATGTGCCCCGGCGGATTTTGATGTTGGTAGGGGATAATGCGCAGGGCAAAACCAGCTTGCTGGAGGCGGTTTATTTTCTGGCGACACTTACTTCGTTTCATGCCCAAAACGACAGGCAGCTGATCCATTTTCTGGCTTTGCACGAACAGCCGGCTGTGACCCGGTTGGTGGCAGATTACGAACGTGATGGCCGCAAGCACAAGCTGGAGATCCGTTTGATCCTGGACGGGAACGGGGGACGCAGGCTGCGCAAGGAGATCCTCGTGGATGGAGTGCGCCGCACGGCGCAGAAAGCGATTGGGGAATTTAATGCGGTCATTTATCTGCCGCAGATGACTCGTATCCTGGAAGACGGACCAGATCAGCGGCGGCGGTATCTGAACCTGGCCCTGACGCAGGTGGTGCCCGGCTATGCCCAGGCACTGAGCAAATATAACCACACGATCATCCAGCGCAATGCCTTGCTGAAATTGCTGGCAGAGCGCGGCGGGGACCGCGATCAGCTTGTGTATTGGGATGAGCTGTTGACCCGCTCCGGCGCGATGTTGATTAAGGCACGGATTGATGCGATTGATGAAATGGAAGCCATTGCGGCAAAGATTCATCTACATTTGACGGGAGACCAGGAAGTGCTGCGCTTTGTTTACCAGCCGGCCTATGACCCCCTGCCTGAACCGGAAGACCAGTTTGCGCTGCCTTTCACCACGCCTGCAGACCGCAGTGCCTACAGCCGCGATGATTTGCAGGAAGGATTTACAGAAAAGCTGGCAGCCCTGCATGGGGAGGAAATCGCCCGCGGGGTAACGACGGTCGGACCACACCGCGATGAGCTTCGTGTTTTAGCAAATGGGATTGATCTGGGGAGTTATGGCTCGCGCGGGCAGGTGCGTACGGCGCTGCTTTCGCTGAAGCTGGCAGAGGTTTCCTGGATGCGGGAGAAGACCGGCACCTGGCCGGTGTTGCTGCTGGATGAGATCCTGGCAGAACTGGATGCCAAACGGCGGCAGGATTTGCTGGATTATCTGGCTGACAGTGAGCAAACACTGATGACAACAACAGATGTTAATCTGTTCGCCCCGGCCTTTGTGGAGGCCAGTACGGTGTGGCAAATCGACGCGGGGCGGGTTACTGCCTAATAATATGGAAGGGGTTGTTTACACATGTATCATGAAGGGGATGGGGCCGCCTGATGAAGTTCGCATATCGAAAGGAGATACTATGCACGTATTAGGGATTGATATTGGCGGATCAGGGATTAAGGGTGCACCGGTAGATGTGGAAACCGGAGAATTGCTTGCCGAGCGCTTTCGGATCGCTACGCCGCAGCCATCCAGTCCGGAACCTGTTGCGGAAACGATTGCAGAAATTGCCCGGCATTTTGACTGGAAAGGACCGATTGGCTGCGGTTTCCCCGCTGTGGTGCAGCAGGGAATCACCCGCACGGCAGCCAATGTGGATAAAGCCTGGATTGGCACGGATGCTGCGGGCTTGATCAGCAAAGCCACGGGCTGCCCGGTGAAAGTGTTCAATGATGCCGATGTGGCCGGCCTGGCAGAGATGGCCTTTGGTGCCGGTAAGGATCGCAAAGGCGTGGTGTTGGTGATCACGATTGGCACTGGTCTTGGATCATCCCTGTTCACCGACGGTGTGTTATTACCCAACACCGAACTGGGGCATATCGAATTCAACGGGCAAGATGCTGAATGGGCAGCCTCTGATGCAGCCCGCAAGCGCGAAGATCTGTCCTGGAAAAAATGGGGCAAACGATTTAATGATTATCTGAATTACCTGCACAAATTGTTCTGGCCGGATCTGATCATCCTGGGTGGGGGAGCGAGCAAGAAGTTCGAGAAGTTCAGCGAGTTTATGACTGTGCCAACGGAACTTGTTACTGCCGAGACGCTCAACGAGGCAGGGATCATCGGAGCTGCTTTGGCAGGGCAGCTGTAATGGTTTTATAGACACTATTCGAGTTTGTGTGGGGGGAACGACTAAAGTCGTTACTACAATTACGTTTGCAAATCAAGGCACACTACCTATCCGTCCACGGATTGTCCTGGGCGGATATTGTTTTCATCAGGTTATCCAGCGGCTATAGCGGTTTCTTTGAAGGGATGCCGATGCGGCGGGGGTATTGGGCCGGGGTGGCAGCAACTTTGTCGATCACGATCAGGTAGCGCTCTTCCACAACACCGGGCAAGGTAAGGTGGTGAAGCTGGCGCAGGTGCCCGCCCAGAAGCCGGATGGCTTCTTCGGCTGTTTGGGCTTCTGCCGGGCCGGAGTGGCCTTTTTGCGCCAGCATGGCGCCTTTGATTCGCACTAATGGGAGCAGATATTCCGCCAGGATGGGCAGGTTGGCAACGGCCCGGGCGACAGCCCAGTCGTATTTTTCGCGATGTTGCGGGGACTGACCCAGTTCTTCGGCGCGCTGCTGAATGACAGATACGTTGTCCAGCTTGAGGGCCTTAACGATGTGCTGACAGAAGCGCACTTTTTTACCAACCGACTCGACCAGGGTGAGCTGCATGCCGGGCATGAGAATTTTCAGGGGGATACCGGGGAATCCACCGCCGGTGCCGACATCGATCATGCGTTTGGGAGGGCAGTTGATCATTTTCAAGCAGGTAAGAGAATCCAGGAAGTGCTTGACGCGGATGCCTTCTTCATCACGGATGGCGGTCAGGTTATGACGTTCGTTCCAATCCATCAGCTCGCGTTGATAGATTTCAAATGCAGTAATTTGGGACGGTGTGAGGGTAATTCCCAGCAGGGCTTTGACTTCGCGGGCTAACTTTTCCATAGGATTTTGATTATACCGTTGTTTTTGATGCAATGCGGGGTACGGGTTTGCGTTTCATCGGTGTTATTTGATGAAAATTTTGCCGGATGCAGATGTGATCGTATTTGGTCATACGCACGTTCCTGAACGGGTGCGGTTTGGGAAACAATTATTTGTTAACCCAGGCAGTTTGACTGGGTCGCAGGGATATGATCCAGTTTATGGTGTATTGGAAATTAATACGGAAGGGGAGGTAGTGGCACGGCATGTATTTCTGACAGACAGAAAAAGAAACGGAAAAAATTGGGTGGAAATGCAGGAAAAACGCAGAAATTGCATTGACTGAATAAAGAAATGTTGCTATAATGAATGTTTGTGCATTCCGGCACCGATGAATTATGATTCGGAGAGCCGTTGGTTTATTTTACTCGAATTATTTTACCACAGGAGAGTCCCATGGCGGATCTTGTGCCCACAAAGTCTTACGCACGAATTCCAGTTATTTACGAACTTCCCAAAATGATCGAAGTGCAGCTTGAATCATTTTTACGTTTGAAATCAGACAATTTGAAAGATCTTTTTGCCGAAATTTCTCCCATTGAGTCTTATAACAAGGGGATGAAACTTTATTTCCCGAGTGACAAGCCTGAATCTGAGGGCTTGAAATATTGGTTTGGGGATCCCAAGTATTCCATTGAAGAATGTGTTGAGCGTGACTTGACGTATTCCAGCCCTTTGTATGTTTCTGTTTTGTTGGCCGGGCCGGATATTCCCGAGCCGATTAAACAGGATATTTTCCTGGGCGATTTTCCCGAGATGACCGAGAAGGGTACCTTCATTATTAATGGTACCGAGCGAGTGGTGGTTTCCCAGCTGATTCGTTCGCCGGGTGTGTATTTTGAAGCGCCGGTGGATCGTGCTACTGGCCGCCGTTTGGCGACGGCCAAGCTGATCCCCGATCGCGGCGCATGGATGGAATATGAAACCCGCAAAAATGATTACATCATTCTGAAATTTAACCGAAAACGTACTGTGCCGATCACGATCTTCCTGCGCGCCCTGGCTGTTGTGGATGACGGTTTGGTCGATTCCCCGATCAAGACTGGCTCTGACGAAGAGATTCTGGCTTTGTTCCAGGATATTGACAATAACCCGGACCGCTTGTTTATCCCTTCCAGTTTTAATCAGGAACCCGATTGGGATCTGGCGAATGGGCAGACGGTTGCCGAGGCAGCGCTGATTGAGTTTTTCAAGCGCATGCGTCCGGGCGATCCTGCAACGATTGAGAATGCCAAAACTTTCCTCGAAGAACAGATTTTCGATCAGCGCCACTATGATCTTGAGAAGGTGGGGCGCTACAAACTGAATCAGAAGCTGGACCTGACCGCTCATATTCCGATCAACCACCGCACGATTACCAAGTGGGATGTGGTTTATCTGGTACGGCGTTTGATCATGATCAACAATGAGATGGAAGATAAGGACGATATCGATCATCTCGGCAACCGTCGTGTCAAAACAGTGGGTGAGTTGATTCAGAACAAGCTGCGTGTGGGTTTGCGCCGCATGGAGCGGGTGATCAAGGAACGTATGTCGATCCGTGACCAGGATAATGTTTCGCCGGTCAGTCTGATCAACATCCGGCCGGTGGTGGCGTCCTTGCGTGAATTCTTTGGCTCCAGCCAGCTTTCACAGTTCATGGACCAGACCAATCCGCTGGCTGAGCTGCGCCATAAACGCACGCTTTCCGCGTTAGGGCCTGGCGGCCTGCGCCGTGAGCGCGCCGGTTTTGATGTGCGTGATGTGCATCACAGTCACTACGGACGCATTTGCCCGATTGAAACCCCGGAAGGTCCAAACATTGGTTTGATCGGCCGTCTGGCAACCTTTGCCCGGGTGAATGAATATGGTTTTATTGAGACGCCTTACCGCAGAGTGGTGAAATCCATTTCTTCCAAACATATTGAGTTGGAAGGCTGTGTGTTGCTGCAGGATGTGGTTGATCCCAAATCGGGGGATGTGATTGCCAAAGAGGGCATCCGTGTGGATGCCGACATGGCGAAAAAAATCAGCCAGTTCAAGATTGACAATATTGCCGTGAAGCCTTTTGTGTCGATGGATCCCAATCTGATTGAGTATCTATCGGCAGATGCGGAAGATAAATTTGTGATTGCCCAGGCGAATGCTGAATTGAACGAGTTCAACGAGTTCGTTTTTGGGCGCATTTCCTGCCGCTATCACTCTGATTTTGTGATCCGCTCGCCGGAAAACATTAATTATATGGATGTGGCCCCGCACCAGGTGGTGGGTGTCAGTGCTTCGTTAATCCCTTTCCTGGAGCATGATGATGCCAACCGCGCCTTGATGGGTTCCAACATGATGGCCCAGGCTGTGCCGCTGATTCAACCAGATATTCCGATCGTATCTACCGGGATGGAAGCCTTCGCCGCGATTGACTCCGGCCAGGTGATGGTGGCAGAAGAGGAAGGTGATGTCGTTTCTGTGACGGGCCGAAAGATTGTCATCCGCAGTTCGGATGGGAAATTGCGTGAATATCAGCTGCGCAAGTATCAACGTTCGAACCAGAGCACCTGCATTGACCAACGGCCTGCGGTGATCAAGGGCCAGCGGGTGCATCGTGGGGATGTGCTGGCGGATTCTTCCTCCACTGCTGATGGCAAACTGGCTTTGGGCCAGAATGCGGTTGTCGCTTTCCTCTCCTGGGAAGGCGGGAATTTTGAGGATGCAATCCTGATTTCGGAACGGCTGGTACAGGATGATAAATTTACCTCCATTCATATTGAAAAACATGAAGTAGAAGCCCGCGATACGAAACTGGGGCCTGAAGAAATTACCCGTGATATTCCCAACGTGGGTGAAGATGCGATTAAAGACCTGGATATCGACGGGATCATCCGCATCGGCGCTGAAGTAGGCCCGAACGATATTCTGGTTGGTAAGATCACTCCCAAGGGTGAGAAGGAACTGACCCCTGAAGAGCGTTTGCTGCGCGCCATTTTTGGCGAGAAATCCCGTGATGTGAAGGATACTTCGCTGCGCATGCCGCATGGCGAGCGCGGCAAAGTGGTGGATGTGAAAGTGTTCACCCGCAAAGATAATGCTGATCTGTCGGCGGGCGTGGACATGATGGTGCGGGTTTCTGTTGCCCAGCGGCGCAAGCTGACCACCGGCGACAAGATGGCCGGGCGTCATGGAAACAAAGGCGTCGTTTCGCGTGTTGTGGCTGTCGAAGATATGCCTTTCCTGGAAGATGGTACGCCGGTGGATATCATTCTCAATCCGTTGGGTGTTCCTGGACGTATGAATATCGGCCAGGTGCTGGAAGCCCATTTGGGCTGGGCGGCGCTGCGGCTGGGTTTTCGCTCAATCGTGCCTGTGTTTGACGGCGCCAATGAGCATGAGATTGAAGCTGAGCTGGCAAGAGCGTGGATGATTGACCATGCCTGGCAGAAAGCTGCCGAGAATGCCTGGGAATGGATTTCCCAATTTGATTATGAACCTGAAGATTTGCAGGATGATGATGAAGTGCGCCTGCTTTATATGGAGCAGTGGCTGGCTGAAGGCGGCTATGACTTGCAGGACATTAAGTCGGATCAGCACTATGCCCGCCGCTCTGTATTGGCGCAGTGGCTGAAGGATCAGGGCTTCAACCCGGATGAGCTCCTCGTCTTTGAAGATGTGCCTGCACATGCACCCCTCAAGCGTGAAGTGGACAATAAAGCCATCGAAACCTGCCTGTATCTGTGGCTGCAGGATAATGGCGTGGATGTGGGCAAGCTGGAAGGCGCAGCGATCCGCAAACGCGCCGAGACTTTTATGGCCGAAACCGGGCTGCCTATGCCAGTGCTTGGCAAACTGCGCGTGCGCGATGGTCAGACAGGCGAGTTCTATGACAATCCTGTAACGGTGGGTGTGATGAGTATGCTCAAGCTGCATCACCTTGTGGAAGACAAAGTTCATGCCCGCTCGACTGGCCCGTACAGCCTGGTGACCCAGCAGCCGCTGGGCGGCAAGGCCCAGTTCGGCGGTCAGCGCTTCGGTGAGATGGAAGTATGGGCGCTCGAAGCGTATGGTGCTGCTTACACCTTGCAGGAAATGCTGACGATCAAGTCTGACGATGTGCAGGGACGTGTGAATACATACGAATCGATTGTCAAAGGCGACCCGATTGAAGAACCAACCCTCCCGGCCGCGTTCCGCGTGCTGGTGAAAGAATTGCAGTCTCTTGGGCTTTCTGTTGAAGCTTTGATGGATACTGGTGATACGATCAGGTTTGGCAAGGATGAAGATCGAATCCGACCGCCCAAGTTGAGTACGGGTTTGCTGGGGGTTGGGGCGGACCTGGATAAATTGATGCCTTAGCGAGATCGTTTGCTTGACGCTCGATAATGGGCGTGATATAATCTTTTCTCGTTGCCCGAAATCGGGTTGGGTGATTTGTGCCTGGTCAGTCATTAGGGTAAGGCCATCAAAGTTATGTGGATGGCCTTACTTGTTGGGAACTGGTTCAAATCTTATTGAGACGGAATTAAACAAAGAAGTATTCTTATTCGGAGGCAAGAAGTGCCAACCATTAACCAATTGATCCGCAAAGGTCGCAAGACCAAGAAAAGCAAGAGTAAGTCTCCTGCATTGCAGTACACTTATAATGCGAACAAGCAGCGCCGTATTCACCAGACCAACGGCGCGCCCCAGAAGCGTGGTGTTTGCACTGTGGTGCGTACCATGACGCCCAAGAAGCCGAATTCGGCTTTGCGAAAAATTGCTCGTGTTCGTTTGTCCAACGGGATGGAAGTTACGGCTTATATTCCTGGTGAAGGACACTCCCTGCAGGAGCACTCTGTTGTTATGGTGCGCGGCGGTCGTGTGAAAGACCTGCCTGGTGTGCGTTATCATATTGTTCGGGGAACCCTGGATGCAACTGGCGTTTCCGATCGTGCCCAGGGCCGTTCCAAATACGGTTCCAAGCGGCCTAAATAATTTGTCGATTAAGACGGAGAACGATTAAATGCGAAGAACAAAACCAGAAAAAAGAGAAGTGCTTCCGGATTTGCGCTATAACTCCATGACCGTTTCCTACCTGGTGAACCGGATCATGAAGAACGGCAAGAAAAGCGCAGCTGTTCGGATGATGTATGAAGCAATGGATATTCTTCATGAAAAGACTGACAAGGATGCGTTGGAAGTTTTGGAAACGGCCCTCAAGAATGTTGGTCCTTTGATGGAAGTGAAACCACGCCGTGTTGGCGGGGCCACATATCAGGTTCCGATGGAAGTTTCTTCTTCCCGTCGGGCAACTCTGGCGATGCGCTGGATTCTGGATGCTGCCCGCAACCGTACCGGTAAGTCCTTTGCCGAAAGTTTATCTACTGAAATCCTTGATGCTTACAATCAGCAGGGAACCGCCATGCGAAAGCGCGAAGAAGCCCACAAAATGGCAGAAGCCAACCGGGCATTTTCACACTATCGTGTTTAATTTTGAAAGGTTAGCAAATAGCAGGTTTTTAAAATGACGCGCGAATATCCGTTAGTGCGGTATCGAAATATAGGGATTATTGCCCATATCGATGCCGGGAAGACGACCACAACTGAACGAATCCTTTTCTACACCGGTAAAACTTACCGGATTGGTTCGGTTGACGACGGTACTACTGTCACGGATTGGATGGCGCAAGAGCGGGAACGGGGGATAACGATTGTATCGGCGGCGATTACCACACAGTGGCGCGGCTATCAGATCAATGTTATTGACACACCTGGACATATTGACTTCACTGCCGAAGTGCAGCGTTCGCTGCGCGTACTGGATGGCGGTGTGGTTGTGTTTGATGGTACCCAGGGTGTTGAACCTCAAAGTGAAACCGTCTGGCGACAGGCAGACCGGTATCATGTTCCCCGCATTTGTTTCATTAACAAGATGGACCGGGTAGGGGCCTCCTACGAAAGTTCAATCGAGTCGATTGTTTCTCGATTGGGCGCTAACCCGGTTGCTATGCAAATCCCTATTGGTGAAGAAGCAAACTTCAAAGGTGCAGTTGATCTGGTTGAAGAGGATGCAATATTTTGGGAAGATGAGCTGGGCACAGAGCCTGTTCGCGGCCAGATCCCGGAAGAATTGCGAGATCGGGCAGCGTACGATCGCAGCATGATGATCGAAAAAATTGCAGAAAATGACGATGAGCTGCTTGAGAAGTATCTTGAATCACCCGATGACATTACCAAAGAAGAAATCAAGGCTGCACTGCGCCGTGCAGTGATCAGCAATAAATTAACGCCGATCTTTTGCGGCTCATCTTTGAAGAATAAAGGTGTGCGGGCGGTTTTGGATGCTGTGGTGGATTATTTGCCATCGCCGATAGATGTTCCCGCTATTGTCGGCATTGATCCAAAAACCGGTGAAGAAGTCAAGCGGTTGCCGCAGGATGATGAACCGATGAGTGCGTTGGTGTTCAAGATCGTTACCGACCCGTATGTTGGCCGTCTGGCCTACTTCCGTGTGTATTCCGGTGTGATGAATCAGGGCACGATGGTGTATAACCCGGTTAAAGAAAAGAAAGAACGCATCGGGCGGGTGCTGCGTATGTATGCCGACCGCCGCGAAGATATCGACAAAGTGTATGCGGGTGAAATTGCCGCCATTCTGGGCTTGAAAGAAACGTTTACGGGCGACACTTTGTGTGATGCCAGTCAGCAGATCATCCTGGAAAATATTACTTTCCCTGAACCGGTTATTTCCGTTGCAATTGAGCCAAAGACAACAGTTGATCAGGAAAAAATGGGGGAAGCGCTGCACAAGTTGTCGCAGGAAGACCCTACTTTCCGCGTGCGTGTGGACGAGAATACTGCCCAGACGATCATCTCCGGCATGGGTGAGCTTCACCTGGATGTGCTGGTTGACCGCATGGTGCGTGAGTTCAACGTGAAAGCCAATGTCGGTCGTCCGCGTGTCTCCTATCGTGAGACGATCCGCCGAAACGTTGATAAAGTGAATTTTCGCTATGTGAAGCAAAGCGGCGGGCGCGGTATGTATGCGCATGTTGTGCTGGAATTTGAACCGCTGGCGCGCGGTGCCGGGGTTGTGTTCGAGGACAAGGTTGTGGGCGGTTCTGTGCCGCGCAATTTTATTCCTTCTGTTGAACGCGGCATCCGCGAAGCTGCCGAGAGCGGTCCGCTGGCCGGATATCCGGTTACCGATTTGCGGGTAGCTTTGATCGACGGTTCTTTTCACGAAGTGGACTCGAATGAAATGGCATTCAAACTGGCCGGAGCGATGGCTTTTCGAGAAGGTGTCGAAAAGGGTGGTACCGTGCTGCTGGAGCCGATCATGAAGGTCGACATCACCGTCCCGGATGATTATTTTGGTGACGTTCTGGGGCAGATTAGTTCACGACGCGGCGAAATCCAGGGTACGGAAATGCGCTCTGGTAACGGCCAGTCCGTGCGGGCCCTTGTTCCTCTGGCAGAAATGTTTGGATATGCGACCGAGCTGCGCTCGATCACGCAAGGCCGCGGTGTTTTCACTATGGAATTTGAACATTATGCACCCGTATCTGAATCGGTTGCAAAAAAGATTTTGAGTTAATTGAAAAAGCAAAAATTAAACCTACTTATTTTCAGGAGATTTTATTATGGCAAAGCAGAAGTTTGACCGAAACAAACCGCATCTGAATGTGGGTACGATGGGACATATTGACCACGGGAAAACCACCCTCACGGCCGCCATCACCAAATATTGCGGCATGTTGGGATTTGGCGATTTTCATGCATACGATCAGATCGATAATGCGCCGGAAGAAAAAGCCCGCGGGATTACGATCAACATTTCACATGTTGAATACGAAACCGAAAACCGGCATTATGCCCATGTGGATATGCCCGGTCACCGTGACTATATCAAGAACATGATCACCGGTGCTGCCCAGGTGGACGGTGCCATTCTGGTTGTAGCTGCCCCGGATGGCCCCATGCCCCAAACCAAAGAGCACGTACTTCTGGCCCGCCAGGTGGAAGTGCCCAACATCGTCGTGTATCTGAACAAGATTGACCAGATGAACGATCCCGAATTGCTGGAACTGGTCGAGATGGAACTGCGCGAAATGTTGACCGAGTACCATTTCCCCGGCGATGAAATTCCGATCGTACGCGGCTCCGCTTTGGAAGCCCTGGAAAGTGAATCGACCGATGTGAATGCCCCGGAATACGAAAGCATCAAGGAACTGC
>Ga0334887_1000786_pt1 | contig 47448 bp, 43 predicted proteins | sample GraSluR1_MG_10_FD_207217 | JGI IMG/M metagenome (GOLD analysis project Ga0334887, IMG submission 207217) | Sludge microbial communities from methane-producing bioreactor in Wageningen University, Netherlands - Granular Sludge_18_07-R1 | ecosystem: Engineered > Bioreactor > Anaerobic >...
CGCAGATCGAAGTAACGCCTCGAACCGGAGGCAGAAGCCGGATTTCCGGCCCCGGATGTCGCAGGTTGGGCGCTGCGGAACTGACCGTAGAAGGAGGTTGACTTGATATTGAATCGACAGGCGCCATTTTCTCAAAGAGAACATCATTTCTACGTTGCGATTGCAAAGTATCTCTTTCTTCATGCGGAGCACGGCATTGTGCCTGCGGGGGATCCGCTCAGGCTCAAGGAGGCGGAGCGGTACGGACTTGAGCCTCTCATTCTCTATGGTTTGACAGTTGCCGGGTTGCCTATTCGGTGGATGACATTCGCGCCGCTTGATCAGCCCAGGGCCGTCCGGGATGTTCTTCTGGAGGCATGGCGAAACGCCGGGGGCTTGCGTGGCAGGCCGGATATTCTTCGGATCGGTCGCCACCTCGCAAAGGCCTGTCCCGGACTGGTGGGGGATATGTCGAAAATAGGGGTGCATGTCGAAGTGGCGGATTCCAAGGACCAGTCCCTTCCAGGTTCGCTGCGCTCCGCTCAGGATTCTTGCCGGTGGCTGCCGAGGCAGCACATCCGAAGCGACTGGTCTCTTCCGGGAGCGATACAGGCTCTTTGCCGGGACGCCCAAAAAGAGCGCGATTTTGATGTCAGGGATGATCGTAGAGGGTCGCACAGCCGCGAGGTCAACGACAGAATCCGGCAGTGGCTGGCTTTGCCGGTGCATGCGCCGGCACCGGCGGCGGAAGGCGGGCTCGATTGGGAGCCAGGTCCGTGGTTGTCATCCTGGGAGGCGTCTCTGCCGCCCGACGGGGCGCGCTCTTTCTCCTTCGATGAATTCGATGGCAGGATGTGGCTGCTGGTAGATGAAAAGGCGCCGGAGGATTTCGATGAGGATGAGGAGTATCAAGTCTACCGTCGCTATGACAACGCGGCGGAAATCGTCAAGAACCTCGTGTCATGCTGGCCCAATCCGCCTGCGGAGATCGCCGCGCACGTTGGGATCACCCTGCGGGCACTTCAATGGTTCACCTCTGAAACGGCCCCTTTGGACACGTATGCGCGGTATGCTTTGGAAGACGTTCTCGGCATCGAACTCGACGATCGCTTCGATGTGTATAGGGCTACCGGGCCGTATGTACTGATGGCCAGTAAACCCGGGGCCGTCAGGGAGGTCTACGAGTCCCTTTCCCATGGTGGAGACGCATGTCCCTTCGAAATCGTCCCGCGCAGGGGAGCTGCGGATCCGAGTTGGCGGTACGTACTGATCACCCGGTATGACGACCCCCCGAGCATTCTGATGGCGCCTCGCGGAGAAAAAATCACGGAGCGCCTTCCTGAACTGCTTTTGAATTATGACGGGATACACCCTGTCGCTTCGGAGTTCTACCGGGATGTTGTTTCCACGTGCGCCCGGGCCTGCAGTGATCCTGCGGCCAACGGGCGCGAGATGAAGGAGTTTGCGAGACGCTATGAAAAGCGCTGGAAAGAGTGCACCTGGCGGCCGGAGTGAGCGCGTCGCCGAACCGAAGGGCGGAGATTGAGCACGGTAGGAAGGTTTGAAAGAGAGCGTACAGTCAGGTGAAGCAGAAATTCCGTCGGAGCGGACTTTCGTCGGACGGCGTTCGGGCCGCCGAGTATCTTGGCCCGTTCTATTTGACTGGCGGCACTCCGAGATCTTTGCAGATCTTCTTCGCCAGAAGATTCGATATCTCCGAGTGCCGTGGAACGGCTGAGCGTGTATTCAAGGAAGCGTTCCGCCACCATGAGTGGTTCGCGCCTTCCCGTAACAGAGCGCACCCCTGTCCACGCAGGTGGCGAAGCAACTCTTCCCGCTTCATACCGCGATTTTTACCTTCGTGTAGCCTTCGCCCGCCGCATCGACCGCATCGCTCCGGTTGAGTTCGATCGCTTCACGCAGCGTGATACGCAGTGTTTCCGTCAACTCGTCGCGCGTTCTCTCCTGGCAGTTGATCCCCGGGATTTCCTCTATCCAGCCTATCCACCAGTCGCCGTCCTGCTTTATGACAGCTGTGTATTCTGTATTCATGTTCATCGCTCCTTCACTCTTCGATAGTGACCGGGCAAAAATCTCTGAAGCGAGTCGGCCATACACTCTTGCACAAATGAAGCATAGTATTGATACAGAATAATTGCAATCCTATGCGCATCAGCCTATGTACCTCATGATTGCGGGAAGGGCGGAAGTTAGGATGTCGAGGGAGGTCAGGTACTCGGCGAGGGAGATCTTCCAGTCCGGGGCTCTCGATGCACACCCTCCTGCGACGACGAAGGCGTACAATGGCCCGTTCAAGTCCACGCTTCCGCGCCCGCGGCGGATCGCCTCTTCGCTTACCGGTTCCGAAGTGCATTTCCGTATGCTGCGCCGTTTTTAAGATTTCCTGCATGAGACCAACCTTCTTTGTTTTACTGATTCTTGACCTTTGGAAAGTACTGGACGAAATCCAAAGTTTCAAAATGTTGGTCCTGAGTCCACAGTACCGCATTGAATTTTCTGCTGGTCGCATAAATGATGCTGTCGGCCATAGGCAACTTGAATTCTTTTCCTATGTGCGCTGAATATATTGCAAGTTCCGGTGTCAGCGTGATGACCTCTCCTTGCTTCATGTGTGCAATCGCGAGTAATGCGCTGTCTTCATCAAGTTCAACAAGAAGTTTCTTGAACACTTCGTAGAGAACGATAGTAGGTACAATAAGGCGTTGAATGTCTTCGACCGCCATGGCGATCCGATCCCCCGTATTGCTGCCCGCAAAATACTCCAACCAGCATGACGAGTCGATAACGTTCATATTCTATCCTCTTCCCGCTCTATCTCCGTATTGATTCCTTTAAAAGCGCCTTTCATGCTCCTCATGGGTCGAATCGGTACGAGAATTATTTTTTTATCGTACGACAGAACTTCCAGTCTTGTTCCTGGTTGTACGCCGACCGCATCTCCGATCTCCTTTGGGATTACTATCTGGTATTCGTTAGAAACGGTGACTGTATTCATTGGTTGGGCCTCCCTTCGCGAAAGCCGTTTTCTTCTTGATTCAGAATATCCTTTGGAATATGCGCCGATCTCCGAACGGTTCAAGCATAGTATCGTTTCGGAATAAACGCAAGAGCACATGTACCATGCGGAGCGCGTTCTATGCGCTCCGCATGATCATCGGGAGGGCTTTTGTCAGGATGTCGAGGGAGGTCAGGTACTCGGCGAGGGAGATTTGTTCCTCGGAGGTGTGGTCGAGCTTGCTGTCGCCGGGGCCGTAGGCGGCGATCGGGCAGTTCCACGCGGCGGCGAGGTTGAAGTCGGCGGTGCCGCCTTTTGCGAGGAGGCGTGGATTCAGGCCGTTCTTCCGGACGGCGAGGCGCAGCGCACGTGCTGTTGGATTGTTCTTGTCCGCGACGTGGGCGGGAGTGACGGCGAGGACGCGTGCATGCACGCTCCGTCGTTCGGCCAGCCCGACGACGCGCTCTATCCACTGCTGCGGATCGCTCCCCTCCGGAAGGCGGATGTCGAGTTCGCTCCGGCCCAGGCGGTGTCCGTTCTCCTCGCCGTGCATCGAGACTACCGCTCCGGAAGGGCGTTTTATGACCGGCAGCTCGGGGAAGTCGGCGGCCTCGACGAGGGCGAGGATGTCGGCCGTCGCACGCACGACCGCCGTGACGGGGCCTGCGTCGCCGCTCCGGTGCGCACCGCCGTCCTCCGCCGAGAGGGCGATACGGAGGCTCCCCCGGTAGCCGATGGTGACGCCGTCGGCCCCCGAAGGCTCTCCGATGATGCAGGCGGCGGGGGAGTGCTTCGGAATGCGGTGGAGCGCTCCCCTGGAGTCTGCCTCCTCGCCGGTTGCGGCGATGAGCGTGAGCTTCCAGTCGGGGGCAATCGGCGCGCGTCCGCCTGCGACGGCGAAGGCGCAGAGCGGCCCCTTCGCGTCGACGCTCCCTCTACCGCGTAGAATGTTCCCGTCGAGCGCGTGGGCCGGCCCGCCGGGCACGGTGTCGATATGCCCAAGAAGGACGAGTTCCCTGCTTCCGGAGCCACGCGAGGCGACGACGCTTCCCGCGCCGTCGATCTCCACGCGCTCCCACCCGGTTGAAGGGAGCGAATCGGCCAGAAACGCGCACGCGTGTTCTTCCCGCCCGCTCAGGCTCGGGATGGCGACAAGGTTCGACAGCAGGTCGACGGCGCGGCTCACCGCCCTTCCTCCTTCAGCGCTTCGGCGAAGACCGACGCGGCCTTCCGGAAGTCCGCGTCGCCCGCGGGGAAGGGGGGGAGAAACCGGACGACCGACGGCCCGGCGGGGAGCGCCAACACTCCCATCTCCTGCATCCGCTTCACCACGGGAACGGCCTTGACGGTCAGCTCCACGCCGTTCAGCAGCCCTATGCCCCGGATTTCCGAAATCAACGGCGAGTCGATCCCGGAGAGCAGTTCTCTGAAGAACTCTCCGCCGGCGCGAGCTTTTTCAGGGTAGCCTTCGTCTTCAAGCAGTTTGAGCGAAGCGTTCGCCACGGCGAGGGAGAGCGGGTTGCCGCCGTACGTGGAGCCGTGCCCGGAGGCGGAGAAGTCGCCGAGCTCCTTCTTCCAGAGCGTGAGCCCGATCGGCATTCCCCCTGCGACGCCCTTGGCGAAGCAGAGTATATCCGGTTCCAGTCCGACGAGCGGACTTGCGGAGAGAGCGCCGCAGCGCCCCCAGCCGGTCTGTATCTCGTCGCAGACCAGGAGTGCTCCCGCTGTGCGGCACGCTTCCGTGATCGCTTCCCCGAGCGACGGGGCAAGCGGATGGACGCCCCCTTCGCCCTGCACCGGTTCGACGAAGACCGCGGCGGTATCGCCGTCCACCGCGCCGGGCAGCTCTTCCGGCTTTACGTGCTGGACGGCCGGCAGAAGATGCGCCCACTCCTTTCGGTACTGCGGGTTGAACGTGAGCGAGAGCGAGCCGATCGTCCGTCCGTGGAAGGCGCGCCGCAGCGCGAGGACCTTCTTTTTCCCCGGACGAAGCGACGTCGCGAGCTTCAGCGCGGCCTCTATGGCCTCCGTGCCGCTGTTGCAGTAGAAGACGGAGCGGTCCGGGAGGATGGCGTTCAGGCGCGCCTTGAAACTGTCGCGCACCTCCGACCCCATGCCGGGGCCGATGGTCCACGGCAGTTCGGCCGCCTCGACGAGCGCTTGCTTCAGCGCGGGGTGCGCGTGGCCGAAGAGCGCCGCGCCGCTGCCGCAGTAGAAGTCGAGGTACTCGCGCCCCTCGTTGTCCCTGATCGTCGCGCCCTTTCCCGACGCGATGCTTATCCCGCGGCTGCCATAGATCCCCGACACAGCAGGGTACCTCCTCCGGAAAGACCGGCTTCGATCGGCTGCGCGCTTCGACTGTCCGCGATGAGCACCGTTTCCGCACCCCCTTCGAGAGCTTCCTTCGCGGCCAGCAGCTTCCGCTTCATATTCCCTTGCGCGAAGAGTTCGATCGTCTCCCACTCGGAGAGCGTGCCGCTCTCCACCTTCGAGGAGGGGTCGGACGGATCGCGGAGCAGCCCCGGAACGTTGCTGAGGATGGCGAGGACGTCCGCGTTCACCGCCGCAGCCGCAGCCGCGGCCATCCGGTCGCCGTCCACGTTGAGGTTCGATCCCGCGACGGCTTCGTCGGCGGCCAGCGGGGGAAGAAGGGGCAGGCCGCCCGACTCCCACACGGCGAAGACGTCCGAAGGGTCGAACGACGTGATGGAGCCGCTGTAGTTCCCGCGAAGCAATCTGACCTTGCCGTTCTCGACGCTGCGGAGCGAGTCCTTCCGCTTGGCGGACGCGCCCTTCGCCGACGAGGGGTAGAGAGGGACGGCGCGGACGCCGAGGCGGCCGAGCGCGCTCACAAGGTCGACCGAGAAGCGGCAGCAGGCCGCCTCGAAAATGGCTAGCTCCTTCTCGCCGACGAAACGGCTGCGGAAGCCGCCCGGACTGGTGACGTAGAACGGTTCCGTCCCGACCGCGCGGGAGAGATCCTCCATCATGGAGCTTGCGCCGTGGACGAGCGCCCACCGCTCTCCGCGCCTGCTACGCGCCGCCAGCTCCTCCAGAAGAGGAAGAAATGTGTTCCCGCGTGCGCCGCCTATCTTGACCACGCCCCGGAATGTCCGTGCCGAATGCAGAGTGTTCATGGCAGAAGCTCCTTTCTATACGATGATGTGCTACGCCGGATAGACCGGGAGCATACCGAGCCCTTCGGTTTCGGGCAGGCCGAGCAGAAGGTTCGCCGACTGGACCGCGCTTCCCGCAGCGCCCTTCATCAGATTGTCCAGTGCGCAGACCACAACGAGCCGCGTCCCGTCCTCGTGCAGCGCAAAGCCGGTGAGGACGCGGTTGCTCCCCGTGACCAGCTTCGGGTCCGGAAGACGCAGGTGCGAGGGGCGCGCCGGGCAGAGCGAGAGGAACGGTTCGTCCGCGTAGGCTCCCCGGTACAGCTTCCACAGCTCCGCTTCCTTCACGGCGCGGGAGAGCGAAATCTGGGCGATCATCTGGACGCCGCGGATCATCTCGACCGCCGTCATCGTCATCGTGACGCGCTCCTCGGTGAGATCCAGCTCCTGGAGGATCTCCGCGAGGTGGCGGTGACGGAACGGCTCGTAGACGCGGAGCGTCCGGCTGCGGTAGGGGTGGTGGCTGCCGAGCGTCGGCGTCGCGCCCGCCTCGGAGGAGCCCACCCTGACCTCGATGCGCACGTCCCCGAGGATTCCCGCTCGGGCGAGAGGGTAGAGCCCGAGAATGGAGCAGGAGGCGTTGCACCCAACGCCGCTCGCGAGGGATGCTCCTTGCAGCTCCGTTCGGTGCAGCTCCGGGAGCCCGTAGACCGCGCGCTCCAGAAGCTCCGGATGGCGGGGCGCCGCGCCGTACCACTTCTCGTAGTCCGCCGCGCTCTTCAGGCGGACGTCCCCGGAAAGGTCGGCCACCTTGACCCCGCGGTCGAGATATTCCTTTATAAGGGGCTGGGAGGTTCCGTGCGGAAGGGCCAGGAAGGCGACGTCCGCCTCGTGCGTCAGAGCCTCTTCCGGCGCGCTGAACGCCAGCTCGGGGAACGACGCCCGCAGATACGGGTGCGTATGCCAGAGCGGCTGCCCCCGCTTGCCTCTCGACACCGCGCAGACCGCGCCGATGGACGGATGCGCCGCCAAAATCCGGAGGACCTCTCCTCCCGCCATGCCGCTTGCTCCCCAGATCACCGCTCGAAACATCGTCTTCATCCCTTCCGAATCAATTCTGCGCCGCGAGGGACCAGACGTGTTCCACGAGCCGCCCCGCAATATCGACGCCCGTAAGTTCGCCGTCGGAGCTGCGGAACTCGGGCTGACCGTTCACTTCATTCACCATCCAGCCGCCTTCCGGTTTCTCGAAGAGGTCGACCGCGAGAACCTCGCCGCCGATGGCGTCCTGCACTCTGGCCAGAAGCGCCTTGATCTCCGGTGAGAGGGGGTATTTTCCAGGAGTCGCTCCGCGCGCGGTGTTCGTGATCCAGTGTTCGCTGCACCGCTTGATGACCGTGATCGGCTCTCCTCCCAGAAGCGTCGCCCGGAGGTCGAATCCCTTCTTCTCGACGTACTGCTGCAGAAAGAGTACGGAGTGCGCCGCGCCCATGTGCGCCTTGTGCTCGGCGACGGCCTCAAGCGCGTCCCGGTCGTTGATCTTCGCCAGAAGTCTCCCCCAGCTGCCCGTCGCGGGCTTTATCACCAGCGGATAGCCGAGACGCTTCGCCCCCTCGATCGCCCCCTCGGAAGAAAAAGCCACCGCGTACTCCGGCTGCGGAATGCCGGCGGCGTCGAGCTTCGCGGCGGTGACGATCTTGTCGGCGCAGAGGGCCATCACGTCGGAGGAGTTCACCGTGAGCACGCCGCGCGCCTCCAGCAGGACCGCGAGCGCGGAGTTCTGCGTCTGGCTCACGCAGCGGCAGAGCGCGACATCGCCGGAAGCGCCGGGAATATCCGGCCACATTCCGTCGCTGACGTTCACCGCCGAGAAGGGAATCCCTCGTTCCCCGGCGGCTTTGAACAGCAGTTTTTCCTCCGTGCGGAGGCGGGTGTAGAAGATGAAGAAGTGTGCCATCTACTCTCCCCAGTCCTCCTGGACCTCGGGGGCCTCGGCGACCGTGAGCGGGCTCAGGGAGACGACTTCAAGCTCCGTCCCGCAGTCGGGGCACGTGAGAAGCTCGCCTTCCATGACCTCGGCGGGCAGCACGACGTCTCCTTCGCAGACAATGCATTGAACTTTTGTTGACATAAAAGATCCCTCCAAAACAAAATTTAACAATGGAGGAATTTTAAACCTGAGTTTTCTTTTCGTCAAGTAGGAAAATAATGTTTATTATTTCTGTATCTTTCGAGTCTATGAGCGGCTGCAGAGAGTCTATGGGGGGCAGTTCGTATGCGGAAGACAGCGCCTGGGCCGAAAAACCGGCATGAATGTCGATTTTACAAGCAGGCAGCCGGCGAACGCAGTAAGCCGAGTTGATCGCTAGGGCAGTGTCAAGGATGACAATCCGCATCGACGGTCTCGGCGAGCACCGGCGATGCACCCTCTGCCCGCGGATTTGGGGTTTCGTACTCCGCTTGACAAAGGCAGGTTCGATGTGTAAGATAGTAATCAATTACTATCTTTTAACGAAAGAAGGTTTTGTCATGGCGAACAACGGAAAACATCTCCCGGCCGAAGAGCGGCGCGCCGTCATCGTCGAGACGGTGCTCTCCCTCTCGGCGGAGGGAAATCCCTCGGAGATTACAACCGCGGCCATCGCCGAGAGGATGAACCTGACCCAGGGAGCGCTGTTCCGCCATTTCCCCAGCAAGGACGCCGTCTGGAGCGCGGTTATGGAGTGGGTCGCGGAGCGGCTGCTCTCACTGGTGGAGCGGTCGGTGAAGAAAGCCGCCAGTCCTCTTTCCGGTCTTGAAGCGGCTTTTCTGGCAAACGTTCATTTTGTGGCGGAACACCCGGGGGCGCCGAGAATTCTCTTCAGCGAACTTCAGCGCACCGGCGGAAGTCCCGCGCGTGATATCGCCCGATCGCTGATGAAGCGGTACGCGGAGCGGCTTTGTTTGCTCGTCGAAGAGGGAAAACAGCGGGGAGAAATCCGGCGCGACGTTCCCTCCGAGGCCGCAGCGCTCCTTTTCATCGGTGTTGTCCAGGGGTTGGCCCTCCAGTCGCTTCTTGCGGGCGACGCGAAGAACATTCTTCGCGAAGCCCCCGGAGCATTCGAAATTTTCCGGAGAGGGATCGAGGAGGTGAAGTGTCCATGAAGAAAGGATCGACAAGGGGAAGAACGCTTCTGATAGCCGCCGTGCTGCTTCCGCTCGGCGCACTCTTCGTCTACGTGATGATGAATTCGGGGCCTTTCGCTCCTGTTTCCGTCACGGTGACGGAAGTCCGGGACAGGGAGATTTCGCCCGCGCTCTACGGCATCGGTGTCGTCGATTCCCGGGCGGTCCACAGGATAGGAGCGACATCGCCCGGAAGGCTGCTTCGGCTCGACGTCCATGTCGGCGAAAGAGTCTCCGCCGGGCAGACGCTGGGAGCGATGGATCCCGTCGACATGAAGGAACGGATCGAGGCGCAGACGGCCGCGGTACGGCGTCTGAAATCGGTGGTCGCGGCAGCCGGTGCACGGGTCTCGGAGACGGCCGCCAGGAAAGAGTACGCCGAAACGCAGGCGCACCGCTACGAGAATCTGTTGAAGACGAAGGCCGTGAGCGTCGAGGCGGCCGACGCGAAGCGCCAGGAACGCCTTGTAACTGCGGCGGCGTGGTCATCCGCCCGCGCCGACGCGGAGGCTGCGCGCGCGGAGCTTGCCCGGTCGGAAGCGGATCTGAAAGCGCTTCTCGCGCGGAAGGACGAGCTCGTGCTCGTCTCGCCTGTCGACGGTCTTGTGGCCTCACGTGAAGCGGAGCCGGGGAGCACCGTTGTCGCAGGGCAGACCGTGCTCCAGGTAGTTGACACGGAGGCGCTCTGGATCTCCGTGCGTTTCGACCAGGCCTCCGCATCGGGGCTCGGGGCCGGGCTTCCGGCGGACATCGTCCTTCGTTCGCGCCCCGACGAGATCTTTCCGGGCAGCATTCTGCGGATCGAGCCGCTTGCCGATGCCGTCACGGAGGAGCTGCTGGCGAAGGCAGTCTTCGAAAAGAATCCCTCCGTCCTGCCCCCGCTCGGAGAGCTGGCGGAGGTGACGGTACGCCTCCCCGCCCTTCCGGAGGGACCTGTTGTTCCGGATGCCTCGCTACAGCGTTTCAACGGGCGCATCGGTGTCTGGACGATGGAGAACGGTTCGATCGCGTTCCGGCCGGTGACGGTCGGACGACGTGACCTGAACGGCTTTGTGAGAATCCTCGAAGGTCTTTCGGGAGGAGAGCGCGTCGTGGTCTACAGCATGAAGGCGCTGACTCCACGAAGCCGTGTGAAGGTTGTGGAGCGCCTCGGAGGGGACGACGCATGATCAGCCTGGCCGGACGGGACATTCTTCACAGCTGGGGAAAGTTCGTTCTTACCGGGATGGGGCTCGGTCTCCTCATCGGCGTGACGCTCACCATGGGCGGAGTCTACCGCGGCATGGTGGACGACGCGAAAGTCCTCCTGGACAACAGCGGGGCCGATCTCTGGGTCGTGCAGCGGGAGACGCTCGGCCCCTACGCCGAATCGTCGAGCATCTACGACGACGCGTGGCGGAGCGTTTCGGGAATGCCGGGAGTGGAGACGGCGGCCAACGTCACCTACCTCACCACGCAGATACGGCGCGGCGGGGAGGATGTCCGCGCCATGGTGGTCGGTGTCTCGCCCGGCGTGCCGGGCGCTCCGGGGCAGCCGGGCTACCTGATCGCAGGCCGGCATATCGCGCGCAGTCACTACGAAGCCGTCGCCGACGAGGCGACGGGGTTCCGGACGGGCGATTCGATCCGGATCCGCAGGAACAGCTACACCGTGGTCGGTCTCACGCGGAGGATGGTCTCCTCGGGCGGTGATCCGATGGTCTTCATTCCCCTGAAGGACGCCCAGGAGGCGCAGTTCCTGAAGGATAACGACTCCATCCTGCAGCAGAGGCGGAGAACCGCGGCGAATCCTTCGCTGAACCGCCCCGGCGTTCCGGGACTGCTCGACGGCGTGATCGCCTCGCAAAGCGGCAACCCCTATGTGAATGCCGTCCTGGTACGCCTTCTTCCGGGGGCTGATCCCGAAGGGACGGCGGAGCATATCCGGCGGTGGATGCGTCTCGAAGTCTACACGAGGGAGCAGATGGAGGAGATCCTGCTCGGAAAGCTGATCGCGACGTCGTCGAAGCAGATCGGCATGTTCCTGGTGATCCTCGCCATCGTCAGCGCGGCCATCGTCGCCTTCATCATCTACACGCTGACACTGGGAAAGATACGGGAGATAGCAGTCCTCAAGCTCATCGGCACGAGAAACCGGACGATTGTCGGAATGATTCTCCAGCAGGCGCTCGCCCTCGGCATCCTCGGTTTCCTGATCGGAAAGATCTCGGCGACCTTCTGGGCGCCGATCTTCCCGAAGTACGTCCTGCTTGAGGTTCGCGATGCGGTGACGGGGCTCGTCGCGGTGATCGTCATGTGCGTGCTTTCGAGCCTTCTGGCGATACGGGTCGCCATGAAGGTGGACCCGGCGGAAGCGATTGGGTAGGTGGTGTCGATGAACGGCATAAAAATAGAAGGAGTGAGCAAGCGGTACGGATCGGGCGAAACCGCCGTGGATGCGCTCAAGGGAGTCGACATGGAGGTCGAACCCGGAGAGGTCGTCGGGCTTATCGGCCCCTCCGGCTCCGGGAAGAGCACGCTGCTCAAGTGTCTCGGCGCCGTCATCGAACCGACCGGCGGCAAGATGACGCTCGGCGGAGAGACGATCTACGACGGGGCGTGGAAAATCTCCGATCTGCGGGCGCTGCGGCGGGACAGGATCGGGTTCATCTTTCAGGCGCCGTATCTCATCCCGTTTCTTGATGTGCTGGACAACGTCGCGCTGGTCCCGATGCTTTCCGGATACTCCGACGGGGACTCGCGCACCCGCGCACTGGAACTCCTGGAGGCGCTCGACGTGGCGCATCGGACCGCCGCCATGCCGTCGCAGCTATCGGGAGGCGAGCAGCAGCGCGTCTCGATAGCACGCGCACTGGCGAATCGCCCCCCCGTCATTCTGGCGGACGAGCCGACGGCGCCGCTGGACAGCGAACGGGCGCTCTCGGTGGTCCGGATTCTGAACTCGATGGCGAAGCAGTACGAGACGGCGATCATCGTCGTGACGCACGACGAGAAGATCATTCCGACCTTCCGCCGGATCTACAGGATCCGCGACGGAAAGACGGTGGAAGAGGCCGGCGAGGGCCGGGCAACTGTGGAAGAGAGTACACACAAGGAGGAGAAGGTATGATCATTACAAGAAAGTACGAAGAGCAGAAGATAGCGGAGACAGCGCACAGGGTGGACGCGCGGGGAATGTACGAAACTGCGGATGCGGCGGTTTCAATCATAACGCTGCAGCCGGGAGAGTCGCTCAAGCGGCATATCACGCCGGTGGACGTCGCATTTTTCGTGCTCGAAGGAAAGGGGGTCGTCGAGATAGGCGACGAAAAACAGGAAGTGGATAAGTATACGCTCGTCGAGAGCCCCCGGGATATCCTTCACTGCTGGTACAATACCAGCGAGGAGCTGCTGCGCTTCATGGTGATCAAGGCGCCGCGGCCGACCAGGAAGAGCATCTTTCTCGAAAACTGAAGACTCATTCCTTTTCGCGCTGAACGGGACCGTCGTTTCCTTCGGGAAGAGTGGTCCCTTCGTTTCGCAGCTCCCGCAGGACGCGCAGAAAGCTCTCCTCCGGAGGGCAGAAGATGTCGAGCCGTTCCCCCGTGAAGGGGTGCGGGAGGATGAGCCGGACGGCGGCCAGCAGCAGGCGGAAGCAGCCGAACTGCTCACGGAAGAAGCGGTTGTGCCGCCCCTCGCCGTAGGTGGTGTCCCCGATCAGGGGATGGAAGATGTGCTTGAAGTGGCGCCGGATCTGCCGCCGTCTCCCCGTGAGCGGTCGGATCTCGGCAAGCGAGTAGCGCGTCGTCGGGTGCTTCGACACGGCGAACGGGACCTCGAACGCGGCAAGGCGGCGAAACTCCGTCATCGCCTCGCGGACTCTCGGAGGAGCGGAGGTTTCCATTCGGAGGCCGCCGAGATCGTCCGCGAGCGGGGAGTCGATGACGCCCGCCTCGGAAATCCATCCTCGCACGATGGCAAAGTAGATCTTCCCGACAAGTCCTTCCCGGAAGAGAGAAAAGCCCTTGCGGGCAGCCTCGCGGTCCGCGGCGAAAAGGAGCACGCCTGACGTCGGCCGGTCGAGCCGGTGGAGCGGAAAGAGGCGCCGTCCGACGAGGTTACGCGCCTCCTGCAGGGCGAAGCGGGTCTCGTTCCTGTCGAGGGGAGAGCGGTGGACCAGCATTCCCTCCGGCTTGTGGATAGCGACGAACCACGGGTCCTCGTAAAGAAGTCTGATTCCGCTCATCGTTTTGCTCTCCTGATCTTCGCAAAAAAAGTACTTCTATGATGCTCTCTTTCCCGACTGAAGGGAAACGCCTCCCTTGCTTGTAATCCCGATGAAATTGCATTGTATCGTATCGATTCCTTTTCTGTAAGTATGAATCTGAATACTGACAGGAAGGAATTTTAGGTTTTGTTACTCGTGTCCGGAACTTTCCGGGCTTGTTTCTTCGGTTGTGAACACATGGTATTGAGTTGACAGGTTTCGATTTGATATGATACAGTAAACATGGTGTATGTATGCATATATATTTATTATTTGCAGGCAATTATTGTAACTGCTCCGATTGAGAACGAATTTCTCTTGTCGTGGCAAGAAAAACGCCTTCCGGTCAAGAGTTACAAGATGAGCATTCTATCGTCAGGGACAGCGTATGCATTGTGAACATGAGAAGAAAATGCGGTTATGCTTGTTTTATAGGTGATGAGTTTGATGGTCAATTTCAACGAGGATTCTAAATTTCTTTCTGACGGAGGTAAAATTATGACGTATCTGGCATCCGCACTCGGTAAGATCAACGAAGAAAGTGTTGTCGAGCTTCTTCGACAGTATCTGCGAATTCCGAGCGTGAGCGGGGACGAAAGGCAACTGGCCGAAGCTGTCTGCGGGACGTGCAGGAGTATCGGAATGGACGCGCATATCGACAGGCACGGGAATGCGGTTGCCGCGCTCCGGGGACGCGAAAGCGGAATAAAGCTGGCCTGTAACGCGCATCTCGATACGGTCGGCGTGGGAGAAGGCTGGACGGTCGATCCGTATGGAGCGGAGATCAAAGACGGCAAGGTTTATGGGCGCGGCGCAGTGGACGACAAGGGGCAGATCGTAGCGCAGATCATGGCTGCAAAGGCGCTTATCGATGCGGATATTCCAATCGCGGGAGAGCTGGTGCTCTGCCATGTCGTTGATGAAGAGGTTCCGGTCATCGCTCGAAAAGGGACTGTGAAAATGCTCCAGGACGGTTTTACGGCGGATATGGCCATCAACGGGGAAGCGAGCGAGCTTTTTATTCAGCTGGCCTGTTGCGGCATGCTGGAAGTTCTGGTGACGACGATGGGGAAAAGAGCGCACGGCAGCAATCCTCAATACGGAATCAACGCGATCGATAAGATGTGTTTGTTCATTGGAGAGCTGAACAAGCTGCAGCCCGGCTACAACAAGTACACCGGATACGGTTCCATAGTGCCGGGTGTCATTGCGGGCGGAGAGCGTTCAAGCGTCGTGCCGGACGTTTGCGAACTCAAGGTCTCCCGTTTCACTGTTCCCGGCGAAACCGGGCCGATGTTCTACAGCCAGGTGCTCGGCATCATCGAGCGCCTCAAGCAGCAGGACGAGACATTCAATGCCAGGGCCGAATTGCTCTACGACTCCAACCCGTCGCTGGTATCAGAGGAGTCGGAAGTCGTTCAGAAAATGAGCAAGGCTTTGCGCGATGTTTTCGGGCCTGATCACCCTATCGTCTACAAGGGAACGCCGCAGCACGACGATGCCGATTTCCTCACCAACATGGCGAAGATTCCGACCCTTATATTCGGAGCCGGCTCCAACACTGTAGCCCATATGCCGGATGAGTTCATTCCGATTAAGGAGCTTGTTGAGGCGACGAAAGTCTATGCGGCCGCATATATCAATATCCTGACACGGTAAATTTTTTTAAAAAACCGGAGAGACAGATATGCTGGTCACGGAAGGAAAAATCGCAAGGGTGGATCTGACACGTGCACGTGTGAGCTACGAGCCGTCCGAGAATTACAAGCATCTCATCGGCGGTCGGGCATTGGGTTCGTCTTTTGTGTTCCATGAAGTCCCCGAGAACACTCATCCACTAGGTCCGGAGAATGTCCTTGTTTTTTCGACAAGTCCCTTGACCGGCACCCTTGCGCCTTCCTCCGGCCGATTCAACATAAGCTGTAAGAATGTCGCGACACGAGGCATGTGCTTTGCAAATGCGGGAGGACATTTTGCTCCTGAGATGCGTTATGCGGGAATTGACCACGTTATCGTTTCCGGAAAAAGTTCATTCCCTGTATATTTGTTTCTCCATGACGGAGTGGTCGAAATAAAGCCGGCGGACGGAATTTGGGGTCTGGATACTTGGGACACGGAAGACGCGATCAGAAGCGAATTGGGCGACGGAGCGGTTCGTGTCGCATCCATCGGCCAGGCCGGAGAAAACCTCGTTACCATGGCGTGCATCATGGTCGACAGGGCCAGGGCGGCCGGATGGGGCGGCTGCGGAGCGGTGATGGGTTCGAAGAACCTGAAGGCCCTCGCCGCCCGCGGCAAGGGCAGTCTGGAAGTCGACCGGCCGGATGACTTCGTTGCCCTTTGCAGGAAGATACTGGCGAGAATGGATGGATCTAAAATAATCCGTCTTTTCAGGAAATATGGCCTTTTAGGAACTTCAGGCGCCGAGGGACTGGACGGTTCGACTCCTCAAAGTGTGCGAAACATGGAGGACGAAGTTTGGGACCCGCGGAAAACCCTGAAGATGAAAGAGACCGTCTTCAAGGAGAAATACGAGACGTTGCGATTGGCCGATTTCTGCTGTCCGGTGAATTGCAGTCACTTTTATCATGTGCAGGAGGGGCCTTTCGCAGGTCTGAAACTGGAAGCATTGAAAACGAATGTCTACAGGGCTTTCGGAACGAATCTCGACGTCGAAAGCAGGGAGTACGTTTTAAAAATGAACGAGATGGCCAACCGGTTCGGCATGAACTGCGACTCCCTTTCGGCTGCTGTGGCATGGGCTGTGGATGTATTCGAAAAAGGATTGATAGGACCGGTCGAAACCGGCGGTGAAATTCTGCGCTGGGGAGATGCTCCCGGCTTTGTCTCCATTATGGAAAAAATAGCGTTTCGCGGAAACCTTCTCGGCAATCTTCTGGCCGATGGAGTATGCAGGGCTGCAAAGAACGTCGGAAGAGGGACTGAGCGATACGCCATGCACGCCAAGGGAGCTGGTATGTGCGAACAAGGGGTCAGGTCTTTCAAGGGATGGGCGTTGGGTATTATGACAAGCACGAGAGGGGGAGGGCACCTGGCCGGCGCTCCCAACACCGAACAAAGAAAGATGTCCCGGGAGGAGGGGGCGCTGTTTTTCGATGTCTCTTCTGCGGGAGAACCTGCCGCCTACGAGGGGAAAGGCAAACTGGTCGCTTGGTTCGAGAAGTACAAGGTTATTGCCGATACCTTGGGTTTATGCACATCAACAACGTACTGGCTTGATACGGCGCTGCTCGGCCCGGATGATTTCGCCGAACTCCTGAATACGGCGACCGGCTGGAACTGGAGCGGCGAAGACCTTATGCAACTTGGCGAGCGCACATACAACCTGGAAAAGGGTTTCAATACCCTCCATGCCGATTTTTCGAGGGCTGACGACATGCCGCCGTATAAACTCGTGCATATTCCTGTGAGTGATGGGCCGTTCAAAGGGGAAAGACTGGACCTGCCCAAGTGGAATTCAATGCTCGATGAATACTATCAAGCCCACGGATGGGATCTTGAGACAGGCCGGCAGACCGACGAATGCCTGTCCACGTTGCAGCTTCATGATTTGAAGAGGAAGCTGCAAAAAGCCTCTCGATTGATTGGAGGAAATACCGGACATGCCTCTTGATCGAAATGGCAAGCCTTTTTCATACGATATTGAAGTTGACGCTTCTTTATGTACCGGATGTATGGCATGTGTCTTGGCGTGTTCCCATCATTTCAAAAAGAGCTTTTCCTTGAGATCGAGCGCCATCCGTGTTTTCCGGGATAATAAAGAAGGTTTGATACAAGTTGAAATCGCATCTTTCTGCAATCAGTGCCCCGAACATGAGATTCCTCTCTGCATGCAGTTCTGTGCTCCCAAAGCAATTGGTTTCAAAAGGAGCAGTTCTTCCAAAACATAATCTTTTTGTCTTCTGAAATTCTGTGGTACTATGGCCACCGGGGAAAGACGGGAGCATGTTTGCTCCTGTCATTGTCTCACGCTTTCAGGATGCCCCGAAAAAATAATCAAGAAGGTGTTCTTCGTGTTCATGCTCTCCGCAGGCCTCGTTCTTTTCGTCTTCTTTATCTCGGGTCTTTTTTCGTCCAGGGGTGTCGCATCATCCGCCGACTATGCCGTCGCCAATCGAAGAGCGAGCGTCCGGGGCGTCTCCGGCGTCATCCTCGGGGCGCTTGTCGGAGGGGCGGCCACCGTCGGCACGGTCCAGATGGCCTACCAGTGGGGGGTGTCGGCACTCTGGTTCACGCTCGGAAGCGGCGCCGCGTGTCTTATGATGGGACTGTTGTTCGTCAAGCCGCTCCGTTCCGTGGAACTCATCACGCTGCCGCAGTTCCTCGGACGGCACTACGGTAAGAAGACGGCCCTCCTGGTCGCTCTTTCCACCGCTTCCGGCTCCTTTCTCTCCGTCGTCGCCCAGTTTCTCTCCGGCGTCGCCCTGATGCGCTCCGTCTTTCCCCTCTCCATCGGCGTCGCCGCGCTCCTTGTCGGCGGACTGATCCTTGCCTTCGTCTTCGGCGGCGGGATCAGGAGCTTCAGCCGGCTCGGCGAGGCGAAGATCGTCTTCCTTTATGTCGTGATGGTTCTCTGTGCCGGAGTGGTGCTCTTCCGGGGGTGGTCCCCTTCGGCCGTCTTCCGGGCGCTGCCCTCGGAGCCTTTCTTCGACATCCTGGCACGGGGTGCGGCCAAGGACCTCGGCTCCTTCGCATCGCTCCTGTGCGGCGTTCTCTGCGGCCAGATCTACATTCAGGCCGTCTACACGGCGTCCGACGACGCGACTGCGAGGAAGGGGTGCCTTTGGGCGTCCCTGATCATCCCGCCGATGGGCTTCCTCGGCGCGTGGATCGGCCTCGCGATGAGGAGTTCGGGGGTTGCCGTCGAAGCCTCGCAGGCACTGCCCTTCTTCATCCGGACATCGTTCCACCCGCTGCTCGGCGGACTGCTCTGGGCGGGCATCATGATTACCGTCCTCGGCACGGCGGTGGGCGTCTCGCTCGGTGTGGCCACGAACCTCACGAGGGACATGTTTCTCAAAATGAAAGCGGCCGCTTCCTTCAACGACGCAAGGATATTGCTTGTCAGCCGTATTGCGGTCCTCGCAGTGGTGGTTTTCGCCGGAACCGTCGCGTGCGCCTCGCGGAATTCCATGATCCTCCAGTGGGCCTATCTCGGCATGGGGATCAAGGCCGCGGGCATATTCTGCATCCTGCTCTTCGCAGTGCTGAAACCGGGACGCCTCTCTCCGGAATGGAGCTTCGCCGCCGGAGCCGGAGGTCTCGCCGGGACATTCCTCGGAGCTTTTTTCCTCGACGGAATCGATCCGCTTTTTCCGGGACTCGCCCTCTCCGGGCTTATCGCCGCAGCCGGGATATGGAGTAAAAAAACAGAAAACATATAAGGAGAGAGAATTCACCTCTCTCCTTCCTTCTTTTGTTCTTTCCTACAAAAATCCCATCTTTGATTTATCGGAAAAAATAAATATTTTCCCCTTGAGAACAGGTACAATGCAATGTACATAGTTTTGAAAGGGAGGTTGTTCAATTGAACGAAGCCTATATCGTCTCGGGGGTCCGTACCGCGACCGGCAACCTGGGAGGTTCTCTCAAGAATGTCCTTCCGGAGGAGCTGCTTGTCCCGGTGATCCGCGAGGGAATCGCACGGGGCGGGATTTCGGAGGAACTTGTCGACGAGGTTATCATGGGACAGACGAAACAGTCTGCGGACTGTCCGAACGTCGCCCGCGTCGCCTCGCTCAAGGCAGGGCTCCGGGAAGAGCTTTCGGCTTACACGGTCCACAGGCAGTGCGGCTCCGGAATGCAGGCCGTGATCGACGCGTATTTCCAGATCCGGTGCGGCGAAGGCGATCTTCTGCTTGCCGGAGGAGTGGAGAGCATGAGCACCGCGCAGTACTACCTCCGCAATGCCCGCTACGGATACGGCGTCGGCAACTCCCTTATCCTCGACCCCAACACCGAAAGCCAGCCGAAATCACAGCCCGAAGAGACCTACGGCAGTCTCATCATGGGCATGACGGCCGAAAACCTCGCCGAGAGACACGCGATCCCCAGGGAAGAGCAGGACCGGTTCGCCTACAAGAGCCAGATGGGCGCCATTGCGGCCATCGACAGCGGCCGTTTCCGCGACGAAATCGTGCCCGTGATGCTGCCGCAGAAGAAGGGCGATCCCGTCCCCTTTGAAGTCGACGAGTTTCCCAGGCGCGACACATCCCCCGAAAAACTCGCAAAACTGAAACCGGCCTTCAAGATCCCGGACGGCACCGTGACAGCGGGCAACAGCTCGGGACGGAACGACGGCGCAGCCGCCCTGCTCGTGGCCTCGGAGAGCGCTGTACAAAAGAACAATCTCAAGCCGATGGCGCGCATCGTGGCCGTCGCGTCCGCTGGTGTGGACCCCAGGTACATGGGGATCGGTCCCGTTCCCGCAACGCGGAAGGTCCTCGGGAAGGCGGGGCTCTCTCTGGCCGACATGGGACTCATCGAAATCAACGAGGCGTTCGCGGCCCAGACACTGGCCTGCGTCAAGGAACTCGGTGTCGATGAGAGCATCCTCAATGTCAACGGAGGCGCCATCGCGCTCGGCCATCCTCTCGGCTGCTCCGGTGCGCGCATTCTTGTCACGCTGGTCCATGAAATGACGAAGCGAAACGTACGGTACGGCCTGGCGGCCATCTGCATCGCCGGAGGCCAGGGGCTGGCCGTCGTCGTGGAGAAAGTCTGAATCCGGGAGGCGAAGAGAAGACCATGGGAAACACAATCACCTCGAAGAAACTGAAGACAATCGAAGAAGCCATGTCCCTGATCAAGAGCGGCGACCGCATTCTTGTCAGCGGATTCGGCAACTCCGGGGACCCAAAGCAGCTCGTGGCTGCCCTCAGCAAGCAGCCGATCAAGGATCTCACGATCATCAGCAACGATCTCGGCTCGCCGGGGATAGGGCTCGGAGCCCTGCTCACCGCCGGTATGGTGAAGAAGCTCATCGGAAACTACTACAACTGGAATCCCGAAGTGGCGGACGCATTCAACGCGGGGAAGATCGACGTCCAACTCGTACCGCAAGGTTCCTTCGCAGAGGCAATCAGGGCGGCGGGCGTCGGTGTGGCGGCCTTTTACACTCCTACGGCTGCGGGAACGGAGCTCGCAAAGGGGAAGGACCAGCGTGAATTCGACGGCAGAATGTACGTCCTCCAGGAGGCTCTCAAGGCCGACGTGGCGCTCATCAATGCCGAAAAGTCGGATACGCTCGGCAATCTCGTCTATCACAAGACGGCCCGGAATTTCAACCCCCTGATGGCCATGGCGGCCGACCTGGTCATCGCGGAGGTCGGCGAAATCGTTCAGGCCGGTTCGTTCGATCCGGAGTGCATTGCGACACCCCACATCTTTGTGGATGTCCTGGTGAAGAGGGGGTAGAAGAGATGTTTCAGATGGATGAAGAGAGCGCGAAGATCCGCATCGTCAAGAGGATAGCCCGCGAGTTCATGGAGATGAGCTCGGATAGGGATATATTCGTCAACCTCGGTGTCGGCACGCCGACAATGGTAGCCGACTACGTCGAGGGAGACCATGTTTTCCTCCAGGCCGAAAACGGCATGCTCGGCGTAGGCCCCGCCGCGGAACCCGGCAAGGAAGACCCGCTCCTGATCAACGCGGGGCGCGTCAAGGTAACGGAGACCGTCGGCTGCGCCTACTTCGACAGCGCCACCTCCTTCGGCATGATCCGCGGCGGGCATATCGACGCGACGGTCATCGGCGCCTTCGAGGTGGACCAGGAGGGGAACGTGGCCAACTGGATCATCCCCAACGGCAAGCAGCTGGGAGTCGGCGGCGCCATGGATCTGGTGGCCGGCGCGAAGAAGGTCTACATCGCCATGCCGCACACCAACAAGAAAGGAAAACCGAAGCTCGTTCCAAAGTGCACCCTTCCGGTCACGGGCTACGGCGAGGTGGACGTCGTCGTCACCGAGTACGCGCTCTTCCGTTTCAAGGAAGGCAGGATGATCCTCGAGGAGATCGCGCCCGAGATAACCCTGGAAGAACTGAAGGAAGTGACGGCGGCGGAGTTCGTCGTCAGTGCAACACTCGGCACGCTGACGGAGTAGGGGTATGGATTACAGGAACCTTCTGAATTTCGAGGGGAAGAGTGTCCTCATCACCGGAGGAACGGGGAGCATAGGATCCGAATTCGCACGCGCTTTCGCTTCGTGCGGGGCGGATGTGGCGATCGCCGATATCAATCCTGCCGGTTCCGAAGAGGTGCTGGACGCATGCAGGAACTACGGAAGGAACGCCTGTTTCATCCCAGTCGACCTCTTGAGCGTGACGAGTATTGAAAACATGGTCTCCGAATCCATCGCCAAGCTCGGAAAGATCGACATCCTTTGCAATCATGCCGGGTTCAACAATCGCAAACCCGCCGTCGACTTCACGGAAAAAGAATGGGACGACCTCATAGGAGTGGATCTCAAAGCGGTTTTTTTCGTCGCGACGACGGTGGGCAGGCACATGATCGAACGAAGGACCGGAAAGATCATCAACACCGCGTCCGTTTCGGCCGCCCGGGGGCACAAGACCCTTTCGATCTACGCCTCGGCCAAGGGCGGCATCCGGCAGATGACGAAAGTTCTCGCGCATGAATGGGCGGAGTACGGAATCAACGTCAACGCCATAGGGCCCGGTTATGTCGTGACGAAGCAGACGGAGAACTACGTCAAGGATCCCGAGGTCTTCAAGTCGCTCATATCGCACATTCCAATGGGCCGCCTCGGGATGCCCGGCGACATGGCCTCCGCCGTTCTCTTCCTGGCATCCGAAGGGGCTTCCTACATAACCGGACAGACGATTTTTATCGAAGGCGGACGTTTGATCGATTAGCATTCCTCGTTAGAGAAAGGTGGACATGCTGTGAAAGCCGTCATGAAGGTTCGAAAAGAGTATGGCGCGGTGGAGGTTGTCGACATCCCCGGGCCGGAAATGCCGAAAGAGGACGAGGTCCTGCTGCGTGTTCACAGCGCTGCGGTATGCGGTAGCGACATTCATGCGTACGAGTACATTCCGTCGTATCAGACGTTCATGCATGTTCCCGTTGTCCTCGGCCATGAGGCCTGCGGCGTGGTGGAGAAGGTCGGCGGAAGGGTCACCGAATTCGTTCCCGGCGACAGGGTCATGGGAGAGTCCAACATCTACTGCGGCAAATGCCGAAACTGCCGGCTCGGCATGACAAATATCTGCGATGCCAACCTCATGCGCGGCCTTACGACCACCGGCGTCATGCAGGAGTACGTCCTGTTCGCCGAGAAGAATCTGCACAAGGTACCCGAAGTTCTCTCCTTCGACGAAGGCGCGGCAGCCCAGGCGTGTACCGTCAGCGTCCACGGAGTGCTGCATCGGATCGCAATCAACGCCGGTAACGATGTCCTCGTTGCCGGCGTTGGTATTATCGGCCTCGCGGCCGCCCAGCTCGCGAGGTTGCGAGGCGCGAACGTCATCGTCGTCGGTACGGATGAGGATGAAGTTGCCCGTCTCCCGATTGCGAGGAAGATGGGATTCCGCACGCTCAACTGTCGGAAAGAGGATGTTGTCGCCGCTTCCGGACAGCGGTTCGGAAAGAAGGCCGATTTCGTTCTCGAGTGTTCCGGGGCGTCCTCCGCCGTCGTCTCAGCGGCGGACGCGGTAAAAAAAGGCGGCACGATACTGCTCCTGGGGCTCGTCGGCAAGGAGGTGTCCTTCCCGTTCGCGAAGATCACCCGCGCGGAGGTCAATATTGTCACCAGCTACACTTCGACGTGGATAGACTACGAGGAGACCCTGTCGCTGCTCGCTTCGGGGGCGCTCGACATCAAGCCGTTGCTCAATATCTACAGCGTGGAGGAGAGTGGAAAGGCGTTCGAGGACGCGGTGAAGAAAATCGCGTTGAAGCCCGTTCTTCGTTTCCAGTAAGAACAGCAAGGGGGTGTTGCCGGGAAGCAGTCCATTCAGCAGAGAAGCGGCGTCGAGTCCGAAAATCCTGTTGCAGAACAAAAACCGAAGGAGGGTACTACCTTAATGAAAAAGAACATGATACTTCTTGGTCTTGTTTTTGCGCTTGTTCTGAGTCTTTCCGGCCTAGCCTTTGCGAGCGACAACCTCGTGATCGTTTCAGGAAATCCGGGTGGAACATACTATTATATCGGCGCCGGGATGGCAAAAATCCTTTCCGAAAAAATCCCCGGTACCGAGTTCACCACGGAAGCTACCACAGGCTCTCCTGTCGAAAACGGTACCTATACCTCTCAGTCGGATGAAACGCTCGGGATATTCACCCTTGACGGCGCGTATGCGGCACGAAAGGGCGACCCGTCGCGCGGGTTCAGGAAGGCTCTTGATAATATCGTCATGGTTCAGGCCGGACACGACCTGCTCCTGTACTGGACGACGCTCAAGGAGACCGGAATCACTTCCCTTGCGGATATCAAAGGAAAGAGAGTCGGAATGCCCGTTGCAGGCAATACAGCGTATTTCCAGGCTATGGCGGTGCTGGCGGAGTACGGAATCGGCCCGGATGATTTCAGGGGAATTCCGATGACGTACGCGGAACAGGCCGATGCCCTCAAGGACGGCAACATCGACGTCATGTGCACCGGCGGCGGTATTCCGCAGGCTGCCGCGATGGATGTCGCCACGACCAGGGATGCCGTCTTCCTTTCGATCGACGAGGACAAATTCGCCCCTCTGAAGGAGAAGCATCCGTACTGGTGGATGTCCCAGATGCCGGCGAACGTGTACAGGGGACAGACCGAGCCCGTCAACGTCTTCACCTCCCAGGTATGCCTGTTTGCAAGCCTTGAGATGGACGAGGAAATCGTCTACAAGATCACGAAAGTGCTTAGCGAAAGCACTGCCGAGCTCAAGGAGATTCACGCTGAAGGCGGAAAATGGTCCCTCGAAACGACCAGGAGGGTGTACGACGAACCGGTGGTCCCCTTCCATCCCGGCGCGCTGAGATACTACGACGAGCTGTGGAAGAAGTAAACTTCTGATCCGAAGAGAACGCTTGAAACCTGCAGATAACTCTCATCTGCAGGTTTCAAGCGTTTTGAAACAAGAACTCTCAGTACACTTACACTCTCTTTCTATTCTGAAGGTACATTTGCTTTTTTTGTACGGAGGTGCGTTATGGGATCAACAATCCAGGAAAAAAACGATTTCCGGGCACTGGTCGCGAAACTCATGCTCTTCATCGGCGCGGCGATGTCATGTTTCCACCTTTTTACTTCCGCAATAGGATCGCTTCCCACAATGGAACAGCGGAGCATGCACTTGTGTTTCGTACTGGTGCTCATTTTTATGAAGAGTATAGCGAATAGAAAGAGCGCTTTCGGATTCAGGGATGTCCGCGATATGCTGTTTCTGCTGACGGGACTTACGGTGACCCTCTATGTTTTCGTTTTGTGGCAGGAGATGTTCATGCGCGCTCCATTTCCCGAGACGCTGGACATCGTGATCGGTACTTTGCTGGTGATCGTGGTTCTGGAAGGGACCCGCAGGGAGCTGGGCAAGGCGATTCCAATTCTCGCGATTATCTTCATCCTTTACGCTCTGTACGGCCGCATGATTCCGATCAAAGAGATAGCGCACCGGGGATATTCTTTCACCAGGGTCATCAGCAATCTTGCCCAGGCGACGGAGGGAATTTACGGGCAGGTGCTCGGAGTCTCCGCGACATACATCTTCCTTTTTGTCCTGTTCGGAGCGTTTCTCGAGCATAGCGGAGCGAGCAAGTTCTTCGTCGATCTCTCCCTGGCGTTTTTCGGACGTTCACGAGGAGGTCCTGCGAAGGTTGGAACCGTCGCAAGCGGACTCTTCGGAATGGTCTCAGGAAGCGCTGTAGCCAACGTAATGGCCGTCGGTCCTTTCACGATTCCGATGATGACCCGGCTCGGGTACATGTCGAAATTCTCGGGAGGGGTCATTTCCGTTGCCGGAACGGGCGGTCAGTTTATGCCCCCGATCATGGGAGCCGCCGCATTTATTATCGCCGAGACGCTGGCAGTTCCTTACTGGGATGTCGTGAAGGCCGCATTCATCCCCGCGGTGCTCTACTACGTCGCCTTGTGGTTCATCATCGATATCCGCGCTCAGCGGGACAAGATAAAACCCTTGCCGGACGATCAGATTCCCGACTGGAAAAAAGTGCTGTGGAAAGGGGCCTATCTCGCCATTCCCGTCATCCTGCTGGTTTATTTCCTGGCAATCGTCCGATGGTCGCCGATCAAGAGCGGTTTCTGGTCCATAGTCTCCCTGATCGTCATCTCCTTCATACGCAAGGAGACACGCCCTTCTCCGTCAAAGCTGCTCAAGGTTCTTGCGGACGGTGCGATGGGAAGCCTCAACGTCGCGATCGTCTGCGCGGCGGCAGGCATTATCATAGGCGTTCTTTCACTGACGGGGCTCAGCCTGAAATTCTCCCAGCTCCTGGTCTCTCTTTCAATGGGTATCATGCCCATACTGCTCGTTTTGACGATGATTTCCGGGCTGATTCTCGGAATGGGGATGACGACGACTTCCGTCTATATTGTCTTGAGCGTGCTCGTCGCTCCCGCGCTGACGCGCATGGGAATCCTTCCGATCGCGGCGCACCTGTTCGTCTTCTATTTCGGCATCCTGTCGGCCATCACGCCGCCGGTCGCCACCGCTTCCTATGCCGCCTCGAGCATCACGAAGACATCTCCCACGGAGCTTGGTTTCGAAGGATGGCGTATCGGCCTGGCGGGGTACATCATCCCCTTCATGTTCATTTACAGCCCGACGCTCTTGATGCAGGGCTCGTGGCCTGCGATAATACAGTCTCTTGCAACGTCCCTGATCGGTATCTACGCCCTTGCCACCGCCATAGAAGGGTACCTGTACGGAGCGCTGAACCCGATTTTCCGGGCCCTTCTTGCTTTAGCAGCCCTTTCCTTGATTTATGCGGGAATTTTCACGGATATAGCAGGTGCGCTGCTTTTCTTCCTCATATTTTTCTATAGGAAAATGCAAAGAGATCGTTTCAAGACGGCAAGCTGAAGAGCACGCCGGAAAAATCGCATTCAGCAGGAGGGTTCTATGGAATTTCTGTTCACTATGCCGGAAACGCGCGTTCTCTTCGGAAGAGGCGCCTTTTCAAAGTTGAAAGAGGAAGTCGGGCGGCTCGGGTGCTCGGCTCCGCTGGTGTTGACCACCCCCTCGAAGAGGTCGAGGGAGAGAATCGAACGGGCTCTGCCTCCCTTGAAGTACGAACTCTACGACGGAGCGCGGATGCACGTGCCGCTGGAGAGCGTCGAGGGAGCGCTCGAATTCATGAAAGGGCGCACCTTCGACTGCCTTGCGGCCGTGGGCGGCGGATCTTCGATCGGCCTTGCGAAGGCGCTTGCCCTGCGGACCGGTCTCCCGATCATCGCCGTGCCGACAACGTATGCCGGATCGGAGATGACTCCGATATGGGGAATCACTGAGAAAGGTGTCAAGACGACGGGACGGGACGGCAGAGTGCTTCCGAAAAGCGTGATCTACGATCCGGAGCTCTTTGCGTCCCTTCCGGCCTCCGTGGCGGGAGTCAGCGCGATGAACGCGCTGGCGCATTGCGTCGAGGCCCTGTACGCCGAGAACGCGAATCCCGTCACGGATCTTTTCGCCGAGGATGCGATACGCCTTCTCACCGGCAACCTCGGCGCCTCCCTTCGGGGCGACGATCAGGAAGCGCTGGAAAGCGTTCTCCGCGGCGCCTGGATGGGCGGCATGGTCCTCGCCATGACGACGATGGGGCTGCATCACAAGCTCTGCCATACGCTCGGCGGGACGCTCGACCTTCCGCACGCGGAGACGCACGCCGTCGTCCTGCCTCATGTCATCGCCTTCAACAGAGAGCATGCCGAGGATGCGATGAAGAAAATAGCGAGAGGGTTCGGCGTAACCACGGCTTTTGATGCGGCAAGGGCTGCTCACGCTCTTTTAACGGAGATCGGAGCGAAGAACGCGCTGAAAGACCTGGGGATGAAGTCGGAGGACATCGAGAGAATCGCCGATCTGGCGACACGAAACAAATATTACAATCCTCGACCGTTCGGAGCGGCAGAGCTTGTTCCATTGCTTGAAAACGCCTATTGGGGAAGGCCCCCGGTGTAATGGAACGAAGTTTTTTCCCCTGCATTGATTATGGAAATTGCTTTCTGTCGCGATATCATATCACTGCAATAAAAGTCGATACGCTTGACACGTTATTTTTTTTAAATTATGCTTCAAAAACCCTCATTCAGGGTGATCCTTCCGGAACAAAAAATGCACTGTTCCGGAAGTGCGGGGCGGCAATAGAGTTTGAAATCGCCAAATTCGATCGCGAGGAGGTGAAGAGCGGCTCTTTCGGCGCCGGAGTGTCTTCGTAGCGTGCGCGCTTTTTTATACCCTGAAAATTTGGAGGTGTGTGATTGTGATCCATGCAATGACTGGTTTTTTCGTACGTCTGGTAAGAAGGTATCTTCCGCAGCCGTTCACATTCGCAGTGATGCTGAGCGTGCTGGTCTACTTCATGGGTATGTTCGTCATGGGGAAGAGCGCCCATGAGATGAATGAGTACTGGGGCAAGGGGTTCTTCAGTCTCTATGTCTTCACCATGCAGATGGTGCTCGTCCTTGTGACGGGACATGCTCTGGCAAACTCCCCGGTGGTCAAGAGCGGTCTCAAGGCCTTGGCGAGTATTCCCGGAGGACCGAAGCAGTCCGTCTTCTTCGTCGCTCTTGTCGCCTGCCTGGCCAGCTACCTCAACTGGGCGTTCGGCCTGATCGTCGGCGCGTTGATCGCCAAGCAGGTCGCGGCGAACAACTCCGGCAAGGGGATGCACTATCCGATCATCGTCGCCGCGGCATACGGCGGCAACGTCATTCGCGGTCCCTCGTCGAGCATCCCGCTCGTCATCGCGACTCCGGGACACTTCCTCGAGAAGACGATCGGCATCATTCCGGTGACGGAATCTCTGTACAGCGAATGGAACCTCATCATCACCGGTATCCTGATCGTCGCCATACCGCTTATTTTCGTCCTGATGTATCCCAGCAAGGACGACGAGATGCCGATCATCGAGATCGACCCGAATCTTCTGCTCCAGGAAGCGGAGGAGAAGAAGGAAGTTGTCGATACTCCCGCCAAGAAGATGGACCACAGTCTGATCCTCACCGCCCTTCTGGTTGCCGCGGGCGGTTGGGTGCTCTTCGATTACTTCTCCAAGCAGCCGTCATTCAACCTGAACCTCAACATCCTGATCATGATCTTCATGATCCTCGGTGTCATCGCGCACAAGACACTTGCCGGGTATATGAACGCCATCAACAACGCGGTCAAAACATCCGGCGGCATCATTCTCCAGTTCCCGTTCTACGCCGGAATGATGGGGATGATGCGGGATTCGGGATTGGCGAAGTGGATGTCCGATATCTTCGTCAACGTATCCACGGCCCAGACGCTTCCACTCTTCACGTTCTGGAGCGCGGGCATAGTGAACATCTTCGTTCCGTCCGGAGGCGGGCAGTGGGCTGTCCAGGGACCGATCATGATGCAGGCCGCGCACGAGATCGGGGCCGACAGCGCGAAGGTCGCAATGGCCCTTGCATGGGGAGACTCCTGGACGAACCAGATCCAGCCGTTCTGGGCGCTGCCGCTTCTCGCCATCGCCAACCTCGGTGTCCGGGACATTATGGGATACTGCCTCATGACGGCGATCCTGGTGGGAATTGTCTGCTCGGTGGGCTTCGTTATCCTCTGAGGATGACGGCTTCCTGAAGACACGATGAACGACGTCGAGGGGAAGGGGTTCCGGCTCCTTCCCCTCGAAACGGTTTCGGAGGTGGTTTCTTGAGTTTTATGGATGTCCTTGCGTATTCGATAGGATCCTCCCTTCCGTGGGGTGGAATCGGCATCTGCATCTACTGGGTGCTGCAGCGGAACATACCCCGCGATGTACGATGGCGTCCGTTGATCTACGCCATCCCTCCCCTCGCGGGAGGACTCGGAAGCTGGACGGGCTTCCAGGGGCACAGCATTTTCTTCCCCGTTCTGACGGCCCTGATCTGGGGAGCGATCCTCTACCTCGCCGTGCGCCTTGCGAAGAATCCGGACGCATCGAAAGAAAGGAAGTAACCGGCGAATTCTTCCGGCGATCTGATTTCCGATCATTTTCCCGCTTGATTCTCCGGGAGTACATCATCCTGAGGGGAACACAAGCGCTTCTTTTTTCCTCGGGATGGTGTACTATGTCATAGGCCTTGCGTGCCGGCACATCGCTTCCAGGAGGACGACCATGAAAGAAGTGACCGTGGCCTCGCTCATGCAGCTCGATATCTTCAGGGAAAACCTGGCTCTCGTCGCCGGAGGGGGGGGACTCGGCCGTTCCGTGGTTTTCGTCGCCGTCCAGGAAGCGCCGGACTTCGCTGACTGGCTGGACGGAGGGGAGTTCGTTCTCTCCACCTGGTTCGCTTTCGCCAACGACCGGAACAAGGGAATCGCCGCATTCCGGAAAATGGCGGATAACGTCGCGGCGCTCGCGATCAAGGTCCCCCGATTCATCGACGAGATCCCGCAGGAGATTCTTGAAATAGCCGACGAGAGGAATGTTCCCGTCTTCACCATCAAGCGGGCCGCCAAGTTTCGCGAGATCATACGGGCCATCTCGGTGGCCATCAACTCCTACCAGTCGAGCGTCCTGTACGAGGCCCGGAGCTACTACAACGAACTCTCCTCGATCGCCGTCGACAACGCCAGCGAGCAGAAGATGCTCGAAGGCCTCGCGAAACGGATCGACCTTCCCTGTTTCATCGTCGAGACAAGCCTCGCCGACGCCATCTGCAGCGACGCCCCGGCCGGGGCGCTGAAGGACGGCATGCTCCGGACGCTCGGAAAACATCTCGAGACGAAGACGGAGTTCCCGCTGCTCAGCTTCCGTCTGGACGACCTTCATGTTTTCCCATGCGCCTCCCGGAACTCATGCTACTGTTACGTCGTCGCGCTCAGCGAAGACGCGTTCACCGACAAGGATCTGCTCATGTGCAACCAGCTGTGCACCTTCCTCACGATCAAGCGGCAGGAGAGAGCGGAAGTCCGTCAGAAAGGGGTCGAGCGCCTCTTCCTGAACTTCATCCTGAACGATTCCATGCCGCTCGAACTTGCGTCGCAGGAGTTCGTCAAGATGGGGCTGGATACGTCGGGTGTCTTCCAGGCCGGCATCCTTTCGAGCGATGCCGCGGAGAACAGCGCGAAATTCCTCGCCTTCCGCTCCTTCGCCGCCGACTTCTGCAGAATCCTCAAAAGCTCGGTCAACCGCATGGAGGCCGATCGGATGATCTTCCTCATAGGGCACGGACAGAGGAATAACGAACGGGAGGTGACCGAGACCGCACTCGCCCTATTAAAGAAGTATCCCAACCAGAGGCTCTCCCTCGGACCGAGGGTGGAGGAACTGCCGCAGCTGCGGATCAGCTACCAGTTCGCCATGCGCTGCCTCCATCTCGCCCCCGGGGAGACCAGGTTCGTGGACTATCCGATGTATGCCCACTGGCTCGCGGTTCTTGCGGGAGCAAAGACCGACGAATCCGAATGGCTCGTCCGGCGCCATATTCTGCCGCTCGCCGAGCTTGACCGGAGCGAACAGGGGATGATTCTCTCGACGCTGGAGTCGGCCCTTTTCTCGGACAGCATCACTGCCGCAGCCGAAAAACTCAGCCTTCACGTCAACTCCGTCCGGTACCGCCTGCGCAAAGTCAGGGAAGTCACAGGTCTTGATTTTTTCTCCCCGGTGGATCGCTGCGTTCTCTTCATCGCGTATCTCATGTACAAGGGGACGGAGACGGTTCAAGGATAGCCCGGTGAAGTGCCGTTGCGAATGAGCGTCCCGGACGGCGTGCATCTTCCGCCGTACGGGACGCTCATGTTGTCATGCCCTGAGCGGATCCGCGAGGGGTGTCTCTCCCCGCGGTCAGTCCAGGCTTTTCTTCAGATCCTCCAGCGCGTCCCCGAGAATTTTGAAAATGCGGCGTACCTGCTCTTCCGTTACCGTGAGGGGAGGACCGACCATGACGTTGTCGCCCAGCACTCCGTCCACCATCCCCTTGCCCGGATAGACGGTCATTCCTTTGTTCTGGCAGACGGCTTTCAGCCTGTTCGCCGCACCGGTCGTTGCAGGGAAGGGGGTCTTCTCCTTCTGATCGCTGACGAGTTCGATTGCCCACATCAGCCCCTTGCCGCGGACCTCGCCGACCAGCGGAGAGGAGGCAAGTTCCGGCGCGAGTTCGCGTTCTATGATGCGCCCCAAATTCGCCGCGTTTTCGACGAGCCGATGCTCCTTCATGTACCGCAGCACCGCGACGACCGCCGCCGAAGCCGCCGGCATCCCGTTGAACGTGTGGCTGTGCGCGAAAAAGCCGCTCCCCTCGGCGAAGACGTCCGAGATGAACGACGAGACGAGCACCGCGCCGACCGGGTAGTAGCAGGCTGCCAGGCCTTTGGCCGTCGCGATCAGGTCCGGAACGACATTCCAGTGATCGACGCAGAAATTCGCTCCCGTCCTGCCACACCCGGACATGACCTCGTCCGCGATGAGCAGCACGTCGTAGCGGGTGCAGATGTCCCTGACGATCGGCCAATAGTCGTCGGGGGGGACGAGCGCTCCGACGGTCGAGCCCACGACCGGCTCCGCCGCGAAGGCCGCGATGTACTGCGGGCCTATGCGGCGGATCGTCTTCTCGAGATCGTGCGCGCAGCGCGTTCCGCACTCCGGGCGCCGCAGGCCGTAAGGGCACCGGTAGCAGTAGTGCGTTTCGATCTTCGGATGATCCTGAAACATCGGAAGAAAGAACTTCCTGCGCGGAACGCTTCCTCCGATGGAAAGCGTTCCGAGCGAACTGCCGTGATAGGCGTTTTGCCGACCTATGATCAGGTGTTTAGCCGAACCCATGCCGTCGCGTTCGATATAGTACTGGCGGGCCATCTTGATCGCGGCTTCCATCGCCTCGCTTCCGGAGTTGACGAACCAGACGCGGTCCATTCCCGGAGGGGCCATTTCGACGACCAGGGAAGCTGCCTCCTCGCTGATCCCCGTATCCCAGGTGAAGCCGTGCGCGAACGGTACAGCCGCAGTCTGCCGGGAGATGGCGTCCACGACTTCCTTCACGCCGTATCCAATATTCGCGGAGAGAGCCCCGGCAGCGGCGTCGAGATATTCATTCCCCTCTTCGTCGTAGAGAAAGACTCCTTCTCCGCGCGCTATCTTCGGAGCGGATAATTTGAAGTTTCGCGGGAAGATGTTACGCAATGTGCTGTCTCCTTTCATCCTTCGCGATGACTGTCCATGATGTATGTGCCCCTTTCTTTCCAGAGCGCTTCAAGACCGGCGAAACTTTTTCCCGTGTCGCCGAATTTTCTGCGGGACACGGCCAGGATGAGCGCATTGATCATGCTGATCGGGCCGGCATAGGAGTCGATGAACGAGATGTAGTTGCACGGAGCGGGCAGAACTTTCGAGGCTTTTTTTGCAAGCGGAGAGGACTCGCTGTTCGTGATGGCCACCGTGGGCAGGCCGAGCCGCGAGGCAAGGGCAAGCGTGTCCACAACGTTCCGGATGCACCTGTGGAACGTGATGCCGATGACGAGCGACCTGGGGGAGAGGTTGATCATCTTCTCCAGGGCGTAGTCGGGATTCAGATGGTGAACGTGGGGGAGCAGCCAGGAAAGATAGAAGCAGAGATAGTGCGCCAGCGCGTTCGAGCTTCGCTCGCCCGCCACGTACACCGACTCGGCATGGACGATCATGTCGGCGACTTCGTACAGGTCTGCCCGGTTTATCTTCGACGCCGCTTCGAGAATCGCCTGCGCATCGATCCGGAATCCCTTCAGAAGGAGGTCGTCCTCCTCGTTCGTGGAGGTGTAGGCCTGCTCCCGGTCCGTCACGGTGAAACTCTCCATCATCTCCTCCTGCAGCACGCTCCGGAGGTCCGGATACCCCTCGAATCCAAGCTGGGTGGCGAAGCGGAAGACCGTGGATTCGCTCACACGGACCTCCCGTGCGAGCTGCGCGGCGGTCATGAACGCAACGTCGTTCGGATTGTCGAGAATGAACTGCGCCAGAAGACGGTGGTTTTTGGAGAAGTCGGACATTCCGTTCCTGATGCGGCTGAACAGCATTTCAGCGGCCTCCCTTTCGTGCTCCGGGAATATTCTGCCGGCAAAGCGGCCAAGGGAAAGACGCTCGAGACTTCTCTCCCTTGGTCACTTTTTCGCCTGTCACAGAAAAACTTTCATCTGCTCGAATCTCACGTCCTCATCGAGAGGGAACACAGGCCTCGGGATATTTCTGTACGGAAACGTGCCGAGGGCGAGGCTCGCCACCCCGGGGGCGTCCAGGGGTATCACCTTTGTCACGATATCCTTGAAACCGGCACGAAAGTGATTCTTCGCTTTCAAAGCCAGGATCCTGTATTCCGTCGGCTCCATACCGTTCCTTCGAAAAACCTCCGGGTCGTTCGGAGACTGGCGCCCCTCGGATAGAAGCAGATCGATCGTTCCAATCGAGAGAACGACGGTCCGCCCGAAATTGACCCTGATCCCCGTATTCCAGGGGCCTTTATTATAATATATTCCGTCGCTTATGGTTTTCACCCTTCCACGCACCCGAACCGGCTCGCCGTACAGCGTGCTGATTTTGCCGCCGACGAGGAGGTCCACATCTTCGCCGACGCCCGCTTCGATGCAGTGTTGAACGGCTTCCGGGTCCGATATGAAGGCGAATGCCGTTTTCGGGAGCTCCGTCTTCAGAAGGGTTTCGAGCAGTATTGTCGTCTCCGCGAAGCCCCCGCTTCCCGGATTGTCCGAAACATCGACGAGAGCGACAACCCCTTCTTTCTCCTGAAGAGCTTCGTGAATCGCCTCTTCGGCTGTCGGGAGTTCGACGATAAATTCCCGTCTTTTCTCCCAGGAGAGCTTCGCCATCTCGTCGAGTATCCTTGCCGCTTCCTTTTCCCTACCCTCTTCGACGGAGACGACCACCGAAAAGCCGGCATTCTCCAGGTCGGAGTAGGGAAAACCGCCGAAAACGGAAACGCAGCCGATTCCTTCCGTCTGCTCCAGTTCAAGGCCCCTGTTGACAAGATCGGCCATAGGTCCGGCGTCCGTCATCATGTTCATGCTCGGAAGCAGAAGCGGCATCTTCAGCAGCACGTTTCTGAAGCGGCGCTCCCCGTTCAGGTGTCGGTGGAGCATATGCAGGGCCCTCCGCCCCGTCTCGTACTGGTCGACATGAGGGTATGTCTTGTAGCCCGCGATCATATCGGTGCGGGCGACCATATCCGGGCTGACGTTTGCGTGAAGATCCATGCTCGCCGCCAGCGGAAGCTCCGGAATGACCTCGCGGATCGCGTTCAGGAGATCGCCCTCGGCATCGGGAACTCCCTCGACGATCATCGCGCCGTGGAGAGAGAGAAAGAGCGCGTCGATTTCGTCCCGGATACCCTGCAGCCCCTCGACGATCCTTTCCTTGAAGAAAGCGTATGCGTCCGCGGATACCAGCCCCGAAGGGTTCGCGGCGCCCGCGATGAGGGGAACGGCCTCGAAATCGTTCTTTTCGATGAAGTCGATAAATGCTCCCGTCTCGGTTTTCGACCCCCGATAGTGCTCCAGCAGATCACTTCCTTCGTGGAGTTCTCTCTCCCTGAACTCCTTCAGCGTCGTTTTCTCCGGAGAAAACGAATGCGTCTCGTGAAACAGCCGTGCATAGGCTATCCTGTATTTTTTCATCGGAGAAGGCTCCTTCGGCTATCCTTTTACGCTACGCCAGGATGATCGACATAATGATCGTGATGAGGGTTCCTCCCATCATGGGTATGAGCGCGCGCTTCGCGACATCGAAGGTGTTCACCCCCACGATGCCCGCCACGGCGATGGTCGCCGCAAGAATGGGGGAGGCGGAGCGCGCGATGCCGGAGACAAGCTGCATCGGAAGAAGCATGATGATCGGGTTCGCCCCCACCGCCGAGGCGACGGTCGGCGCGAGCGGTGCGAACGCGAAGAAAGCCGCATTGCCCGAACCCGTGATGATCGACGTGACGGCGATGATCAGCGTCATCACGATCATCATCGCTTCGATGCCGAAGCCCATTCCCTTGGTCGTCTCGATGACGTAGCTGATGAGCCCGATCCGGGTCAGCCCCTGCGCGAAGGTCTGACCCGCGACGATCAGGGTGACCACCAGCGCCAGGTTCCGGCCCATGCCGTCGAAGAAGACCTTGATGCTCGCAAGCACGACACGTCCGTTTTTCCTCCGGATGGCTTCGCAGATCATGCTGACGGTCAGGCCGATGAACATCGCGGTGACGACGTCCATTTTCACCGTCGTGATCGTGAAGCTGCTGAACGTCAGGAGCAGCGCCAGAGGGAGTATCGGGAGGAGCGCGTAGAAAAGAGGCGCCTCTTCCTGCTCTTCATCCTTGAATTCCTTCTCCGCCGCCGGCGCGGTTCCGTTCGCGATATCCTTCTTGTCGTAGTACCTCTGGACGACGATATGCAGGATCGTGATGCCGATAATGATCGCGATGGAAGCAGGGATCTGGTACTGCACGAAGTAGACGGCGACATCTATTCCCGCTGTTTTGGCCGCGAGATTGGCGTTTCCGGAGGCCGGCCCCAGGTCAAGGCAGGCGGTGGTGACGATGACGGCCGCGGCGGACAGCCGGGGGATGCCCAGTGCGAGAAGGATGGGGAACATCGTCACCAGCATCAGGAGCGCAAGCCCCGAAGCGCTGGGGATGAAGATGTTCAGAATCTGGCCGACCGTGTATGTCAGGCCGAGCACGAGATAGGGACGATTCAGCCTCTGCAGCGGGCGGATGGCAAGGCTTGCAAGCCTCCTGGAAGCTCCGATGTGGTCCATGTAGACCGCGAAGCCCGCCACGGACATGACGATGAGGCCGAGGCCTCCGAGCTGCGAGCTTCCCGTGTTGGTGATGAACTGAAAGAGGTCGACGATGGCGCTGCCGGTGGTTTTGTCTCCAAGAACGGATTTTCCGGTGAAAATGGTCGCGAGAGCCATCATGAACAGGCCGGACGTGAAGAGAACCGCGTGCTGATTGTACTTCTTGATGATCGCGTAGATCGTGACGATGGTGACCAGAACGCCGATTATTGTTCCAAACATTTCTACTCCTCCTTCATTTTTCTGTTCTCCGGAATTCGCTTGTTATTTGCCGGTCGTTGTTCACTGCATCGAGTACCGTGGCCGTCGATTTCGGAAGCGTCTTCCGGAAAGCCCCGGAACCTTCCTGAATGACGAAGAAGAGGAATATAGCGTGGTTTTGCTGATGCAAAGGGCTGAGGGTTCGCGTTATTTCATCGCAACAGCTCCCTTCAGGAAATGAAAGAAAACTTTCTTTTAAAAGCTATCACGAAAGAATACTTCTGTCAATATATTGAATGTGCTTTTTTGCATTTTTCGATTTTCGTGGAAAGGCTTGATTGATGCGTGGTGTAGCCGGACGGATAATCTCTTCCAAATACATATTTCCGTTGTATTTGAAGCCCCTCCCGATCTGGTATAATGTCCCGGCGTTGTTCCCATTTCCGGACAAGGAGGATTGATGCATGCGGGTTTCCTTCGCGATTTTTTTCTCGCTCTACATGATGATATACGGCGGAATTCACGCCTACGTCTATTTCAGGCTGAGGAGCGCGATCGGGCGGGGGTGGAAGTGGACGGCATTCTTTGTCCTGCTCTCCCTGTTCATGATGATGGCCTCGAGGGTTCTGTGGATCTTCGACCTCGGGCATGTCCCCCTACTGCGTACGATGCTCTCGTACTCGGGGTACATGTGGATGGCGTTTATCTTTCTGCTCTTCACGGCCTTCGTCTTTCTCGATCTGTTGCGTCTCCTGGTCTGGCTGATCGACCTGATCCTCTCCGCGCGTTTCGGGGATCTCCTGGCCTCGCCGAAGCTTCGTGCATGGATCGCCCTCGGATTCGCCGTCTTCGTCACGTCCTACGGATGGTTCGAGGCGCGGGCTGTCCGACCGGTGCACCTGACGATCGCCACCGACAAGCTTCCTCAAGGAGTCGACCGCCTGCGCGTCGCCCAGATCACCGACGTGCACCTCGGATGGATCATCCAGGAGGAGCGTCTCGACCGGATGCTCGAAGTCGTCCGGGCGGCAAGGCCGGACCTGCTCGTCAGCACCGGCGACCTCGTGGACGGCGATATGGAGGCCCGTGAAGCGGAAGCGGCCCTCTTCCGGGGGCTGAACCTTCCGCTCGGGATATACGCCGTCACTGGAAACCACGAGTACTATGCGGGGGTAGAGCAGGCCGTCGCCTTCAAGGAGCGCTCGGGAATGCAGGTTCTGAGGAACGAGGCCCTCCGCGTCGGCGGCATCATCATCGCCGGAGTCGACGATCCTACTGCCCGGCGCTTTGGCTATGAACTGAAACCGGAGCACGAGGTACTTGCGCCTCTTCCGGAAAACCGTTTCGTTCTGCTTCTCAAACATCAGCCCGCCGTCGATCCTGAATCCGTAGGATATTTCGACCTCCAGCTCTCCGGGCATACGCACAGGGGGCAGATCTGGCCCTTCTACTGGGCCACCCGGATGGTGTACGAATATCGCCCATGGCTGCGTGCTCTCGCCCCGTCCGTGCGAGGCGGCGAGGCGTACGCCTCGGGTCCCAGGAGGGAGAGCCAGGTCTACGTCAGCAGCGGTACGGGAACATGGGGACCGCCGATCCGCTTCCTCTCACCTCCCGAAGTGACCATCGTGGACATCGTCAGGAAATGAGAGAATCGCCCCCGCGGAAACTCCCGCGGGGGCGATTCTCTATGTGTGCGGAAATGACAGGGCTTCTATCGCCTTCTTACAAATCCGCTTTTTCTCGGCTTGGGATGACGGAAATGCTTATTGCGAAAATGATAATGCCGGCGCCAAGAATCTCGAAGCCGCTTGGCGGGGTAAATAAGATAACTGAAGCTGCCAGCATGCCTACTATGATCTCGGAGGTGCATAGCAGGCTCGCTAAAGAAGAGGATATGTATTTTAAACTGATATAATACGCTGCATAGGCTAAAACTCCGCCGAGCATACCTATTGCGACTATTATGTACACCTCATTGCAAGAAAGAAAAAACACGTCGTTCATTCCAAATGCAAAAAATTTAATTAAACCAAGTAAAGCAGTGCCAAAAATATGAGAGTATAATAAGACTACTTTATAATCGTAGTGCCTTTGCGCTGCGATTTTCCCCATCAGTGACTGTCCTGCAAGACCGATAACAGCAAGAAGTCCCCATAAAATCCCGACGGCGGAAATAGTAATATCTTTGGTTGCCCCGCTTTGCAGCATGCCGACCCATAATCCCCAAAGGACCAGCAACGCCGCAATTATTTTTCTCCGGGATAGAGGTTGGTGAAATATAAAGAATTCACCGGCTATTGTGGCTATGGGAAAGAGGTAGTGAATGAGAAGAGCTACGGGTACGGAAAGGTATTTTAGAGAGAGTAGAAAACCTACTGCAGTAAAAATGATATTCATTATTCCAACTGATATTAAAAAGGGGAGTTGCGCCATCTTGAAACGAACCCCCCTTACGCCGTTGAACAAGAGAATCCATAGGGCGACCACGACGCACACGACAAGAGAACGCAGAAAAACCACGGTCAGCATATTCGTGCCGCTCTGCGCGAGAATTTTCCCTAAAGGAACGCTGCACCCCCAGAGAGAACCGGTCAAGAGTGCTAAAATTATTCCGATGGGTCGAAAGTTTGTCATGCTGTCGTTGGCCGTCCTTTATGGATTGATCATAATAAATTGATTTAAAAGATTACATCCAGTGAGCGCTGTCCCACAATTTGAGCGTCTGTCCCAGATTCATCGATTTGGCACGCTGGTAGATCTCGTACCCCCAGCCGACATCCTCGGCCGGAATCCCGCTGGTGACGAAGAGAATTCTTTCATCGTCGGAAGTGCGTCCGACCGCCTCCCCGTTGACGACGAGGCCGAGATCGATGATATCCGACTCCTTCACGACCCCCGAGTCGATCGCATGGAATATCGGGCCCGGAATAAACTGATTGTAGGCTTCTTCGGTTGTCATTCCCGGAATCTCCTGTGCGTCACGAACATAGGCCTGGTGCATTTTCCAGTTGTCCGCAACGATCCTGCAGCTGCCCAGGTACGATGCCGGCACATTTCCCTTCGCGGTCATGGTGAGCAGAGAGCCCGGTTTCAGCCACTCGTCCTTGATGTCGACTCCCTTGGGTCCGGATGCCGCGATGCTGATGATATCCGACTTGGATATGGCCTCTTCCGTGCTTTTTGCGACGGTTGTCCGTAGATTAAGCTTTGCCCCCATTTCTTCCAGAAAAGCCTTTGCCTTTTCTTCGACAATATCGTACAAAACAATTTCTTCGAGTGATTTTGCCGTTTCCGCAATGGCCAGCAAGCATGCCTTGTTGATGACGCCTCCGCCGATCAAACCCACGACTTTTGCGTCTTTTTTCGCCAGGTACTTGGTTCCGACGCCGGGAACCGCTCCGGTACGCATCGCGCTTATAAGATTGGCCGACATGAGCGCGAGAGGTTCGCACGTTTCGGGGTCGTTCAGCATGACCATGAGAATCGATCGGGGAAGGCCGCGCTGAGTATTCGCGGTATTGGAGCCGTACCACTTCTCTCCCGCCACGTTGAAGCGCCCTCCCAAGTATGCCATCATCGCCATGAAGCGCCTGTCGGGCCCTGCAAGAGGCATATTGGGAAACGGAGAAGTCTTCGGGAAAAAGATCTTCTGCCCGTGCTCGTTGTTTCCGGGGCCTCCAAGGAGATAATCTCCCTTTCCAAGAAGCGAGAAGACCTCTTCGGTTACTCTGACGCAATTCGCCATATCGAGAACGCCGGCTTTGATCATATTCTCTTCGTCGAGATACAGGAACTCCACTTTTTTACCAGTTGCCATGCCGATTCAACTCCTTTTCATAGTGTTTGAAGTGATATGGGAAACCATCATTCTATTTCGCCGGGACGTGCTTTGGGAAGAGCGAAATAGAGCCATTTCATTGCTATCGGAATAAGTATACATACTGCGGCATAAACGGCTATGCCGATAATAGCGACATTGATCTTCCCGGTACTCAGCAGGATCGGAACGACGGATACCGCGACGATCTCCGTTCCGTTGGTGATGGGAGAGGCAATCGCGGTGTCGTCCAGCGTTTTGGACTTGTTGTCGGGGTCCACCATGCGCAGCAGCAAGAAGCCGATGGCGAAAACCCCTGTGAGCGTTCCGTAGCTGAAAATGCCGCGCTCGAACCAGTTGTCCCTGTTCATCCACGGGCCGACCCACCAGAAACCCCATACGGTGAGAAGTATTCCCAGGAGCATCAGAAGGCTGAAGGGGCCGAAATATTTAATCAAAATCGGTATCTTGATGGAGGCCACGCCGAAAAAGACCAGGTAGTCGGTCGCAAAGCTCCCGACACGGCTGATGAGCCTCCTGTCCACATAACTGTACGCTCCTGTTTTCTTGAGAAGGAAGAAGAAGACGATCGCGACGAGAAAGGCGACCGCGAAGGAGGGAAGATTCAACCCCCACGCGGTTCGTGCGAACTGGGTAAGAATCCATCCGAGCCCCGCAGGGATGAGAACGAGGGCGAAGTGCCATGCGATCGGGTCCAGGGAAATGGGCGAGACGCTTTCGTCGCCGACGCTCTGCCTTTTTTCAGCGGGTATGAGACCCGTGCGGAGTTCGTTCGGAAGGGCGTGATAATCCTTGATATAACTTGTATATCCCTTTTCAGTACCGAGTTTGATCATCAGCACGCCGCCGAAAATTCCTACAAGGATCCCCACGGTAGCGGATGTCATGGCTAAATCCTGTGCATCGGGCCATCCGAATTCGGCGTATGTCTTGCCTACCGCCGCCGCGGTTCCATGCCCGCCGTAGAATCCGGCAGCAAGAATATGGCCAAAACCTGCATGAAGCTCCGGCCAGAACTGGCGGAAAACATAATAGGCAAGAGCTATCGGTATCAGATATTGCAGAGCGGAAAGGAACTGGCGATAGCAGAGGTAGCTTCCGATTCTTTCGATGTCGCTCTTTATTCCTCGCTTGGACTTTTCGAAGCCGCGAACTCCTATCGATGCGAATACCAGAATAATCAAAAGCCCGGAATAACTGCCCATCATGTTCGAAAAGGGCATGATCTCGAGTCCGTTAGGCCCCAAAAGAAGCCCCAGAAAGCCCCCTATCAGGCTTGCCGGGATAAAAAAACTCTGGAAAAAACGAACTTTTGACCGAAGGAACTGTCCTGTCAAAATGAAAATGCTGGCAAATGCCAAATCAAGAAGGAGACTGTATAGATTAAATGTCTGCGGATAGAATGTCATACCAATCAATCCTTTCTTTCGGGTCTGAATTTCGTGATTAAGGCATGAGCGCTTTGGGTTTCAATTTATTATTCTGGTTTTCCGTCACCTTCCTCTCTATCTCTAATTTTTCCGATCAGAACACGTGCCGTATTGGCATGGTGATGATGCATTATAAGTAAATTGAATTTGCCTTCATTCAACGTGTAAGTTGAATGTCATGAAGAAATAGATAAAAATTACTATCGTGTACTGGAGGCGATTCTGATCCTATGGTATGCTGCGCGTTGAAATGCGTGACCGAAACGGACAATATGATGACCCTTTCGGAACAAAGCTTGTCGCTTTTTGTATATCAGGATCCTTGAAATTTGTCAATAGCCTTTTTGTTGTTATTTCTTGTGATTCTCATTAAGTTTCACAGGAGGAACTGCCATGGAAGCATTCTCAATAGATTGACAAAATTCAGAGGCTCTGATAGAAAAGATATATCAGAAAAGAAAAGTATTAATGAAGAGAAGGTTGAAGATATGTTTGAAACCATTGCCAATATAAAAATTGATACTCTTGATATTCGTATAATTCAGGAACTTAAAAGGGATGGGCTTGCTTCCGCTGCTGAGATCGGCAGAATTTTGGGAGCGAACGAGAGGACGATACGAAGAAGAATCAAAGAGCTCGTTGATAAAAAAATCATACAGTACACGGTGATCGTCAACGCAAAGGCTTTCGGATACACTACCGCCACCGATATTTTTTTATCGCTGGACCCGGAACACGAAGAGGACGTCATTGCCATTTTGCTCGATACGCCCGAGGTCTTTTACGTTGCCAGAGGACAGGGGAATGACAGCGTTTCGATACAGGCCCGCTTTAAGGATACAGAAAGCATGTTCACGTACCTCTATAAAACGCTGCCCAATATTCCCGGAGTTACTGTCAAAGGCTTTGCTTTAATACCCAGAATTATTAAAACGACGGACAGCTGGGTTCCAGGTGATCATGAAGGTTCGCAGGCACTTTGAATTGAGATTTTTTCTGCGAGCATCAACGTGCTACAAGGGGTATGCGCGACAATGAAGAAAAACGGACGCATAACAGGAAAAGCTCCAAGAGCGCTTTCCCGGATATGCGTCCGTTTTGTATGATCATAAGTTCAGAGGGCTACCTGTAGATTTTTCGAAGACAGGCTTCGCAGAGCGCTCCGAGGCTGGACACGGTTCTTCCCTGCGGCAGCCCCGAGGCGTCGTAGGCAAGCGGAAGCTCCGTGCAGGCCGCGCAGACCGGAAGATCCCGTTCGTCCCACAATTTCTCCACGACGCTCTTCAGAAGCCAACCTCCCTCGTCCTTTTTGCCGCTCTTCACAAGGTCGATGCTCTTCTGAACCTGCCGCTGCGCCTCCTCCGGCGGCACGAAGAAGGAGTATCCGCGTTTTTCCGCCTCCCTCTGGTAGAGCCCGCTCTGCATGGTTCCGAGCGTCGCCGTGAGCCAGGCCCCCTCCGGACTCAGCGTCGCCGCCGCGTTCACCGTCTCCTCGATGATATGAACCAGGGGGACGGGCAGCTCGTCCCGAAACCGGTCTATGAAGTAGTGGGCCGTGTTGCACGGCACCGCCAGAAGATCCGCGCCCCAGCGAACCAGGGTGAGCAGATCGTCCTTCAGTCGCTCCGTGGGATCTTCGCCAAGCCCGAGAATGGCGCTGCTCCTGTCGGGAACCTGCGGGTCGGAGAGGAGATAGGTGATCGCGTGCTCCTGGTCGCACGAGACGGGAGCGCGTTCCGCGAGCAGCCGCATAAACTCCGCCGCCGCCGCCGGTCCCATGCCGCCGAGGACTCCGAGAATTTTGTTCGGTTTTTGAATGATGCTCATCAAAACACCTCCGGAAGATATGCTCCATATATTATACATCGTATACGCTTTTTCGAAAGAGCGAAAAAACAACCGGTAAGCTCCGCTTGACGCTCTTCGCAGGGATGATGTATTGTCATTGCAAGGTCAATCTGAACGAGGAGAGTGGATAGCCGTGACCATCAAAACAAGAATCTGGGAAATAGTGGAAGTAGCCAAACCCGGCGACACATTCAGCCGTATTTTCGACGTAACCGTGCTGTCGCTCATCATCATCAACGTGATCTCCGTCATCGTAGGCTCCGTCAATCCGATCTACGAACGGTGGGGTGCGGTGCTCGACGCGATCGAGGTCGTCTCGGTAGTCGTTTTCACCGTGGAGTACGCGGCCAGAATATGGTCGTGCACCACCGATCCCAGGTTTCAGAAGCCGCTGCTCGGACGAATCCGTTTCGCACTGCAGGCGATGTCCGTCATCGACCTTCTCGCCATCCTGCCTTTCTACCTTCCCTTCTGGGGAGTCGACCTCCGTTCCATGAGGGTGCTGCGCCTCTTCCGGATCCTGCGGATCGCCAAGGCCGGACGCTACTTCACCTCGCTCGGACTCATCAGGGATGTCCTTCGCACGAACAAGGAGGAACTCATCCTCACGAGCGCCATGATGGCCCTGTTGCTCGTCATCTCGTCGAGCATCCTCTACTACTGCGAGAACGAGGCCCAGCCCGAGGCCTTCGCCAGCATACCGCACACCATGTGGTGGGCCATCGCCACGCTGACCACGGTGGGATACGGCGACGTCGCGCCGGTCACCGGCATCGGAAGAACGTTCGCCAGCGTCATCGCCGTCATCGGCATCGGCATGTTCGCGCTCCCCGCGGGTATTCTCGGCGCCGGATTCGTCGAGGCAATCCAGCGGCGCAAGAAGCGCGAGGACGAGGCGAAAAAAGAGGAGGACGTCAGGAACTTCTGCCCGCACTGCGGCAAGAGGCTGCGCTGAAAAGAAAAATCTTTGACGGCGTGCGGGCTCTCTTCGGAGTTTCTATTGCCCTGTCATTGCATAGCGGAGTTCTTCGAAGGCATTTTGAAGCTCCGGAAAAAGCCGTGCGGCGGCGGAGGCGTCCCCGATTTTCCCCGCTTTCTCGATCCTGGAGGCGATGTCGCGCATCGCATCTCCGTCGACGCTTGCGGCGGCTCCTTTGATCGAATGCGCCATCCTCTCGGTCTCCGACGCATCCCGCCTGTCGAGCACTTCGCGGAGCAGCCCCATCTGACGTTCGACATCGCGTATAAAGTCCTCCGTGATCGACCCGGCAAGCGCCTCGTCTCCCAGCAGGCGCCTCAAAAAGGCATCCCTGTCCCAGGCGTGCCGCGCTCCTTCGGCGCGTCTCCCGTTCACGGGACCCCCGAGCTCCACGGCGGCGTTTCCGGACCGCTCGGGTAGCCACTTCGACAGCATCTTCGCAAGATCGGAAGGTGTAACAGGTTTGGTGATATAGTCGTTCATCCCCGCCTCTAAAAACTCCTCCCGTTCCCCGCGCATCGCACGCGCCGTCATCGCCACTACAGGCACCGACCTGTTGCGGTTGCTCCCGGGAAGCGACCGGATGCGGCGAACGGCCTCCAAACCGTCCATCACCGGCATCTCGATGTCCATCAGCACGAGGTCGTACGGAACGGAGGCGAGAATCTCCACGGCCTCCTTGCCGTTGGCGACCGCGTCGGCGAACAGTCCGAACTTCTTCAGAATTCCCAGGGCGACCTGCTGGCTGGTGATATTGTCCTCCGCAAGCAGAATCCGCCCATCTCGCCCGGAGAATGTCATCATGGCCTCGCGCGCGGTATGGCGGGTGACCATGCGGTGCGCCGATCGTTTCAGCGCGTCCTCTCCCCCCGCGAGCTGAACGAGCATCATCCGCAGCTCGTCGTGCCTGACGGGTTTGGTCGCGTACCCGTCGAATCCGGCCTCTCTCAGCCTGGCGGCGTCGCCTCTCGCACCGAACGACGTCAGAAGCGCCAGGCGGAGCCCGTCGAAGTTTTTTTCCCGCCGTATGAAGCGCCCGAGAGTTTCTCCGTCCATCGACGGCATCCGCATGTCGAGCAGCGCTATCCGGAAAGGATCCCTCTTTTCGTCGGCCGCGCAAAGGAGGTCGAGCGCTTCGTTCGCGTCCTGCGCCTCCGAAGGACGCATCCCCCATTTGGCGAGCGTCGTGCTCAGAATCTCTCGGCTGGTCGCATTGTCGTCCACCACCAGAATTCGTAAACCGTCCAGCACGGCGGGGCGCTCCGTTTCCCGGAAGGGGCTTGCCTTTTGCAAACCGAAGCGCGCCGTGAACCAGAACTCCGACCCCTTCCCCTCCTCGCTCGCAACCCCGATTTCGCCTCCCATCATCTCGGCGAGCCTCTTTGAGATGGAAAGCCCCAGCCCTGTCCCTCCATACTGCCGCGTCGTCGAAACGTCCACCTGGCTGAATTTGCGGAAGAGCAGTCCCAGCTTGTTCTCAGGGATGCCTATCCCGGTATCGCGCACCGAAAAACGCAGCAGAACGCTCCCGTTGCTGCTGCCCGAATGCTCCGCAGTCTCCGCCCGGACGACGATTTCCCCCGAAGCGGTGAACTTGATCGCGTTGCCTCCCAGGTTGTTCAGAATCTGTCGAAGGCGTCCCGGATCGCCCCGCAGCAGCACAGGAACCGCCGGATCCACGACGCAGAAGAGTTCCAGTCCCTTCTCGTAAGCCCTCGGAGCCAGAGTGTCCGCAAAATCCTCCAGAAGGTTTTGAAGATCGAAATCCAGCTCCTCCATGTCCAGCTTCCCGGCCTCTATCTTGGAGAAGTCCAGAATATCGTTGATCAGCGAAAGCAGCGACTCCGCGCTGGAACGGACGCTCTCGGCGTATCGGCGCTGCTCGTCGTCCAGCTCCGTATCCAGCAGCAGGCCGGTCATCCCGATCACCCCGTTCATCGGCGTTCGTATCTCGTGGCTCATGCTCGCAAGGAAGTCGCTCTTGGAGATGTTCGCGGCTTCGGCCTTCACCGCCATCTCGTTCGCCTTCACAGTCGCCTGCTCGAGCTGCAGATTTATCTCCAAAAGCGCCTCGTCAGCACGCTTTCGCTCCGTGATGTCCCGTGCGAAGATCACGAGCGCCGGGTTCTCTCCCCGAAGAATCGAGACGGATATCTCAAGATCCACCGTGGAGCCGTTCTTTCTGCGATGGATCGTCTCGAAACGGTCGTAACCCTGTTCCATAACCTTCCTGATATGCTCGCGGGTCTCCTCGGGAGCCTCCTTGCATTCGATGTCCTGAATGCTCATCGTCATCAGTTCGCTCTCGCTGTAGCCCAGCATGTCGCAGAAGGCGGAATTGACCTTGAGAATCCGCCCCAATGTATTCGCGACTAAAAAACCGTCCGGAGTCGTTGCAAGAACCTGCTGCAACCTCGATTCGCTCTTTCTGACTGCCTTGTTGCTCTCTTCCAGGGCTATTTCCGCGGCCTTCCTCTCCGTCACATCGCGGGCGACGGAGTAGATGAAATCCTCGTACGGCTTGGCCCGCCACTCTATCCAGCGGTAAGAGCCGTCGCTGCAACGATATCGGTTTTCGAAGCGCAGAATATCCTCGCCCGACTGCAGGATTGAAAGCGTCTGCAGCGTTGCCTCGATGTC
>Ga0334887_1000810_pt1 | contig 46473 bp, 55 predicted proteins | sample GraSluR1_MG_10_FD_207217 | JGI IMG/M metagenome (GOLD analysis project Ga0334887, IMG submission 207217) | Sludge microbial communities from methane-producing bioreactor in Wageningen University, Netherlands - Granular Sludge_18_07-R1 | ecosystem: Engineered > Bioreactor > Anaerobic >...
CTGTAATGTGTTCAGAATTTAATATTGAACACCCTTCAGCTAGGTCCTTAACAGGTATTCAAGCTGAGCTTGAAAGAGCTATATTGCTCTATAATTTGGGATTCTTTATCAACTAGCACCACGAGTAGTTTTATTTTTAATGTGCATAAGATAGATGCGGAAACATTATTCCACAAAAAATCCTATCAATGTCCCATGGCAAAGCTGTTATTAAAATACTCAGCTAACATCAGGCGATGTTTGTCACTGACTGAATCCAGCTCTGCTATTTCCTCCTTAGAAAAGAAAGCAACTTTCAGAGTCTCTTCATTGTGGAAATTGCTGATGTCAAAGTCCTCTACAGCTTTGAACTCATATATCATAACAATGGTTTGGACTTTGTCTCCATTGGGATAGACTTCTTCGAAATTACTATAGACGTTTAGGAAGCGATTGGCCTCTACTTTGATGCCAGTTTCTTCGAAAAATTCACGCTTGGCTGCATCGAGAGTCGATTCGCCTAATTCTACTGCACCACCTGGAATTGCCCATGTTTTCTTATCGCCACGCAGTTGCAAAAGAATTTCCCCTTCTTCATTAGCAAGGATTCCACCTGCGAAATTGAGTATTATCTTGTCATGTCCAACCTTGGAGCGAATATATGAAATGTAATCTTGTGTCATTTTTAATTTCCAATCTTAAAATCATTTGTAAAGAACTCTTGGAGCATCAGTTCGTGTTGTTGGTTTACAATTGTCAACTCTGCTATTTCCTCAGAAGAGAAAAAACCAAGAGCTTGAGTTTCCTCATTTCTGAAATTCTCAATGGAATAGGACCTGGTCGCTCTCACTTCATAGAGAATTCCTGTGGTCTGGGCCACATCACCGTTTGGATAGGAATCCTCAAAATTAGTGTAGACATTAAGCATACGAAGAGGCTCAACAGAAATTCCTGTCTCTTCACAAAACTCACGAATCAGAGTGTCCACGGAAGATTCACCAAGTTCCTGCATACCCCCTATCAAGCCCCAAGTTCCCTTGTCACCACGTAACTGCAAAAGAACCTGGCCTTGATCATTGGTCAAAATCCCTGCTGCAAAATTAAGGAAAATCTTTTCATGTCCGACCTTGGAGCGAATAAATGAAATGTAATCTTGTGTCATTTGTTCTCCATTATTCTATAGTGATTGTCTAAAATTCAAAAATAATATTGCTGCAAATCATCTGACTCATCTCGTTCGTAAAACAACTCTGAAATATCTTTGCTCTCAAAGACTTGCAAGGTTTCAGTCATTGATTCCGCGAGTTCAATACGCCCTTTTTCCAAGTCTTTGCGACTGATCCAAACAACTTTCCCTTCCTCAGAGTCTCTCAGCTTCCCCTGATATTCCGTTACTTTGTAGAGAAAAACTAAATAGCGTTGACCTGTCTTTCGAAGATGAAAATGTTTCATGCCAACTAGTCTTGGATGAAAAATTGTCAAACCAGTCTCTTCATAAACCTCACGAACCACTGAAGCATACAAGGACTCAAAATTTTCTATGTGCCCTCCAGGCAGAACTGCTCCAGACCAATCGTATCTATCAGAATCCCTGATTTGCATAACGATATTACCCTGACCATCCTCAATCAGGCACATATTGGTTAAAATAACATTTTCAGAACGGGACATATGAACTCCTTAATATTTTTATTTATATCTAATACACCATTTACTTATATTATAACATGATTTTTCTCAACGTTACTTGAACAAAATCCCTTCATCATTTATTCAATTGATATATAAAAAACGAGAACACATTAATATGTTCTCGCCCTCATTTATAGTCTTAATATTCTTTTTCGTTGTATCCAAAGTCTGCCAAGTCAAGCTTCTTATCGCGCCAATTTTTCTTAACTTTGACCCAAGTTTCAAGGTAAACTTTGTCACCAAGCATGATTTCGATATCACGGCGGGCCATTTTACCGATTTTCTTGAGCATAGCTCCCTGTTTTCCGATGATAATACCTTTTTGGCTATCACGTTCTACCATGATGGTTGCACGAATATGAACTTTATCCGTTTCTTCATCACGCTTCATTGATTCGACAATAACAGCAACTGAGTGAGGCACTTCTTGCTCAGTTAATTTAAGGATTTTTTCACGAATCATCTCTGATACTAAGAAACGTTCTGGGTGGTCAGTGATTTGCTCTTCAGGGAAATATTGGAAACCTTCTTCAAGATTGTCCTTGAGGATTGTCATGAGAGTTTCAACATTGTTACCTTGTAGAGCAGAAATTGGAACAATTTCTTTGAAATCCATTTGTGATCGGAAATCGTCAATTTGTTCTAAAAGTTGGTCTGGATGAACTTTATCAATTTTATTGATGACTAGGATTACCGGAATTTTAGCAGCTTTAAGGCGTTCCATAATCATGTCATCACCCTTACCACGTTTTTCATCAGCCGGAACCATGAAAAGCACGGTCTCAACTTCACGAAGAGTTGAGTAAGCTGATTCTACCATGAAATCACCAAGCGCTGTTTTAGGTTTGTGAATCCCTGGTGTGTCAATAAAGACAATTTGCTCATTCTCTGTGGTATAGATTCCCATGATTTTGTTACGAGTTGTCTGGGCCTTATCAGACATGATGGCAATTTTTTGCCCCATGACATGATTCAAAAAGGTTGATTTCCCAACATTTGGACGACCCAAGATGGCTACAAAGCCTGATTTAAAAGTCATAAATTCTCTTTTCTATTTTTATTATTTAATATTTTTTGATAAATGGCTGCGCTCTGCTATTTCCCTAAAATCAAGTGCCAAATTTTTGGCACAAAGATAATGAGTCCTGTCACGACAGCATAGCCTGAGATGACGAGAACTGCTCCTGCTGCCATATCTTTAGCGTTCTTTGCCAGCATTGAGAAATGGTAATTGCTGGCTAAGTCTACAACATTCTCAATAGCTGAGTTGATAATTTCAAATGAAATAACCAGAAAAATGGCCAGCATCAAAAAGAGCCATTCCATCGCCGAAATTTGGAAAACGAGTCCGGCAAGTGTCGCTAGAATAGCTGATACGAGATGCTTACGCATATTGCGTTCTTCTTTAAAAGCCGTAATGACACCAGTTATGGCAAATTCCATACTGGCCACCAAATCCATGTTTTTCCACTTTTTTTGTGGATTATTGTCGCGTAAGTCCATAGGCTGTCAAAATCTCTTCCTGTAGGGTGAACATTTCTTTTTCTTCTTCAGGTGTGTAGTGATCGTAGCCGTTAATATGCAAAAAGCCGTGTACTGCTAAAAATCCCATTTCACGTTCAAAAGAATGTCCATATTCTTGAGCTTGCTCATGAGCTTTATCAATTGAGATAAATAGCTCACCAATATAGCTATCAAATTCATCTAACATCTCTGCCAATTCAGGATTTTCTGCCAAATCTTCTTCATCAAAGGCAAAAGGTACCTCTGGCTTATATTCCAGACTGATAACATCCGTTGGACGATCAGTGTCACGGTATTCTAAATTCAACTCATGGCTGCGCTCATTGGTTACAAAAGTCACCGCCATTTCCTTATTCTCTTTGCCAAGCTTTTCAGCTGCAAAATCAAGCAACTCTATGGTTTGCTTCATCATCGCCTCAGAGACCTGACCAGTCTCATCAACCATCTCTACGTACATAATATAAGATACTAAGGGCGGACAGAAAACGACCGAATTTTAGGAAACTGACAGGAAATCCTGATTTCCTAGACAGTTTATCTAAATTCCGAGTTTTCCGCCCGAGTTCAATTTGGCTTTCAAAGCAAACACAAACTGCCCTTTTTCCTTTCAAATACTTTATTCTCAATAGCTTTAGTTAAACTATTATATCATAAGAACAAAGAAAAAGCAGGTTTTCCCTGCTTCTAAAATTATTTGATTTTTGTGAGATTATTTTTCACCTTGACGGTAAAATTCTTTTAATGCTTCTTGCCAAGTTGGAATGACAAATCCAGTTGCTTTTGCTTTGTCCAAATTCATTGTTGAATTAAGTGGACGTTTTGCCTTAGCTGGAAAGGCTGATGAATCAACTGGGGCTACTTCAACATCAGTATCTTTTAGAATTTCAACAGCGAAGTCATACCAAGTTGTGTCTTCTGTTGCATCATTTGACAAGTGGTAGTAACCAAATTCTTTTTGATTTTCAGCCAAATGGCACATAAACTCAGCAAGCGTACGTGTCCATGTCGGACGACCGTGCTGATCGTTAACGACAGTCAAACGTGGGTGGTTCTTTGCAAGATTTTGCATGGTGAAGACAAAGTTCTTACCGTAATTACCAAAAACCCAAGCGGTACGGATAATGTAGAACTTATCCGCATATTTCTCAACAGCTTCTTCACCAAGACGTTTTGTACGGCCATACTCAGTCTTAGGATCTGGTGTGTCAGTTTCCAACCATTCTTGTCCTACTGGTTTTTCACCATCAAAAACATAGTCAGTTGAGATGTAAACCAAAGTTGCACCATATTTAGCTGCAGCTTTAGCCACATTTTCAGTCCCTGTCACGTTAATAGCGTAGTTAAGTTCCTTACCTTCATCTTCTGCTGCATCAACCGCTGTATAGGCTGCACAGTGATATACCAAAGATGGTTGAACTTGAGCAAAGACCTCATCAACTTTTTCAGCATTTGTGATGTCCATTTCGGCAACATCAACCGCCACATATTCTTCATTTCTTTCATCAAGTAAATAGCGGAGCTCTGTACCGAGCTGACCGTTACTTCCAGTAACTAAAATCATATTCTGACTCCTTCAGTTTATATTCTTATTCATTATACCGAAAAAAGGATGAAAATTCATCTTTTATTCTCAAAAGAGAGGACATTATTGCCCTCTCTTAATTTTATGAAATTATTATTTTCAATTAATGCTTTTTGTCATTTCTTTTATTCCAGATTATTCTGTTTTTGAATGATGTTTGCCACTAGCTAGTGCATCTGCCTCACTCATCTTAATCACTCTATTAAAATTTGTATTATAAGGCATATTTTCAATACGATACCAATAGGCGTCTGCTTCACCATTTCTAGCTACAAAAACCATTCCATCTGGATTTACACCAACAGTTGAACCTCCGCTGGAATTTGAACCACTATTACTATTTTTCACTGGTGAGTAACTGTTAGCATCTGCATATTCTGCACCGTTTCCTATCGCATACCATGAAATTCCCTCATAGCGCCAGCCAATTTTTACTAAAGAATCTCTTTCACCCGCTGATAGGGTGTAGTGGTGAGTACCTGTTCTTGCATTTGGATTGTAAAGTCGATAAACTGGCACTGTTCCGCCAGACTGCCATGCGATACCCTCGTAACGCCACCCTAATTTAACCAAATGGTTCTTTTCACCACCTGAAAGGGTGTAATGGTGGTCTCCACTATTTGGATTATAGAGTCGGTGAACTGCTTGTCCACTAGAAGGTGCGAGCCAACCAACTCCTTCTTTATGCCAGCCTATTCTTCCTAAGGAATCGCGCTCATAAGTTGATGCTGTATAAAAATGTTCCCCTGAATTTGGATTGTAAACCCTGTACATGGGGGTGTCAGCTAGCACTGATTGACCAACAAACAAAGTCACAAAGACTGTTAAACCAATAAACCATCTTGCAAATCTTTTCATTTATTCCTCTTTCAATAATCCCAAAACATGAGGCACTCTATGACAAGTGACCTCCCAACTCAACAAGTACTTTATTCCCCCAATGCACCACCTTTTATAAATTAGATTCTGACACAATAATCTCCTTTTAAATTTAGAATAATTTAAAGTCTGGTATTAGAAGTCATCTACTTAAATGAAATCACAACGTCAGTCAAATGTTATCAATAATACTTAAACAGAGAATTTGTCAGCTTACAAGTGAATTATATCACAGAAAAACAGCGTTTACAATCACTATTTTAAGCCATTTTCAAGCAATTATCACTTAGTATTTCAGAAAAATTTTGAGAATAAAAAAAAACCAGCTTTTTCACTGAAAAGCTGGCATTTTATTTCATCGAATACCTAGGGCGATACGAGCGTAGCGGCTCATTTTATCAACAGACCAAGCTGGGTACCAAACTAACTTAACTTCAACATTTGTTACTTCTGGTACTTCTTTCATAACATCGTGAATTTGGTCAGTCAAGAGGTCTGCTAAAGGGCATCCCATTGTTGTCAATGTCATGTCAATTTCTGTACGACCATCTTGTTCAAAGCGAATCTCGTAAACCAATCCAAGATTAACAATATCAATCCCCAATTCTGGGTCGATAACCATCTCCAATGCTTCCAGAATACGGTCCTTGATTTTAGCTACTTCTTCTTCAGTGTATTTAAGTTCTGACATAGTTACCTCTCAACTTTTTAGTCTTCAATAAAATCGCGGAGCTGTTTGCTACGGCTTGGATGGCGGAGTTTACGGAGAGCTTTTGCTTCGATCTGACGAATACGCTCACGAGTTACGTTGAATACTTTACCAACATCTTCGAGTGTACGCATCTTACCATCATCAAGTCCGAAGCGAAGACGAAGCACATTTTCCTCACGATCTGTAAGAGTATCAAGCACCTCATCCAATTGCTCACGAAGAACAACACGTGTTGTATAATCAACTGGGTTTTCAATCACTTCATCCTCAATAAAATCACCAAGATGACTATCATCCTCTTCACCAATTGGTGTTTCAAGAGAAACTGGTTCTTGGGCAATTTTAAGAATCTCACGTACCTTATCTGGCGTCATATCCATACGCTCTGCAATTTGTTCCGGAGTTGGATCTTGTCCCAATTCTTGAAGCAAATTACGTTGTTCGCGGACCAATTTATTGATGGTTTCCACCATATGAACAGGGATACGGATGGTACGAGCTTGGTCAGCAATAGCACGTGTAATAGCTTGACGAATCCACCATGTCGCATAAGTTGAAAATTTAAACCCTTTTGAGTAGTCAAATTTATCAACAGCCTTCATAAGCCCCATATTACCTTCTTGAATCAAATCAAGGAATTGCATACCACGACCAACGTAACGTTTAGCAATAGAAACAACCAAACGCAAGTTAGCTTCTGCCAAACGTTGTTTAGCCTGAAGGTCACCTGCAGCTACAGCTACAGCCAAATCTTTTTCTTCCTCATTGGTCAAAAGGGGAACAACCCCGATTTCTTTAAGGTACATACGAACTGGGTCATTGACTTTAGCTGAATTTGAACCTAACAATTCCTCATCAGTCAATTCTTCGGGTTGTGGTTCTTCCACAACATATTTTGTAGACGGATTACCTTCTTTATCCGTGATAGAAATTCCGCCATCTGTCAAACGTTCCAAAAGATCATCAATTTTATCAGCGTCTAAACCAAAAGGAATGACTAATTTTTCAGTAACTTCATCGTCAATAGCTGTACCAGCTTGTTTATGACCGCGGATAAATTCTGCAACTTGGACGTTAAATGTAGTAATTTCTTTTTCGTTTGCCATAGGATCCTCTATTCCATATTTCTTTTTTGTGCAATAAGTTGTTCTAATGCCAACAAGGCTTGATCTGTATCACCGTGATTACTTGATTCCCGAATTTGTTTACTTTGCTTTCGCAGTTCTCGTTCTTGAATCAATTGATTACGACGACTTTCAATTGCCTCAACTTCATTATTCGCAATTTCTTCTGGTAAATTCTCCTCCAAAACACGATAATACATCTGACGCACATTTTCTTCCATTTGATTTAGATCAACTGTGGTAATTTCTCCTTGCTTTTTCAACAGTTCAAACAATATTTGTAATTCAGCTGTATCAAAAATAAAATCCTGTCGATGTCTAAATTCATTCAAAAGATAAGCATGATGTAATAAGCGATGCATCAACTGACTTTCTGCTCTTACAAGTGCAGTCATTGCCTTAGAGACAGGTAACTCCACAACCCTCATGCTTTGAAGTCTTGCTTCTTGGGAAATAGCAGAGCGGTTAGAAAGCCTCTCATTGTTAACTGCTTGCTCAACCTGAAAATAATCATAGTCAGGTAAAAGTTCAGCTACCATATTGATATAAGCATTTTGAGCTGTAATTGAAGGAGAGGCAGCAATAATTTTTGCGATTCGCTCAACAAATGCAATTTCAGCTTGAAGATTATCAATATTTTCAGGTTTTAAATAGTGTATCAGAAATTCAATACTTGATACACGAGACTGTTGCAAGAGTTGTCCCAGAGCTTCTGGAGAATTTTTTTGTAAAAACTCATCAGGGTCCATCTGATTTGGGATTCTAACAATCTCAACTTGCATATCAGACAAAATTTCTAATGATTTAGCAATCGCATTTTGTCCTGCATTATCACCATCGTAAGTCAGTACGACTTTCTTAGTGAATTTTTTGAGGTGCTGAACATGCTCAGGTGTTAAAGCTGTTCCCATAGAAGCAACAGCATTTTCAACACCAGCTTTATAGGCTGCTATGACATCCATAAAACCTTCCATAAGGTAGACTTCATGTTGCTTACTTGCTACAGCCTTAGCCTTATCGAGATGGTACATCTCGTAAGATTTGTTAAAAATGGGGGTTGAACGAGAGTTCTTATATTTAGCCTGCTTCCGTTCCACATCAGACTCTGTCCAAATTCGTCCCGAAAATGCAATCACTTGCCCCGAATCATTTGTTAAAGGAAACATAATTCGATTACGAAAGGCATCATAAAAACGATTGTTTTCTTCAGAAAAGTTAAATAAGCCAGAATTAGCTAAAGTATTTTCATCATACTTATCCTTCGCGCTGATTTGGCGATAGAAAAAATCAGCCTCATCTGGAGCCAGACCAATGTTAAAAACTTCAAGCAAGTCATCAGTTAAACCTCGTTCAGCTAAATAAGCACGCGCTTGTTGACCAATTGTAGTTGTCATCAAAACAGCATGATAAAACTTTGCAGCGTCTTGATGGATGTCCAAAAGAGCTTGATTAGGATGCAGACGTCTGTTTGGTTGAGGTGTTGTTTCAACCTGAACCGCAATACCAGCTCGCTCTGCTATTATTTTAACACTTTCTAAAAAGTTAACTTGACGATACTCTTCAATAAATTTGAAAACATCACCTGATTTACCACAACCAAAACAGTGAAAAAATTGACGATCCTCAATGACGTTGAAAGACGGTGTTTTTTCTTTGTGGAAAGGGCACAGACCTAGGTAATTTCGTCCAGCTTTTGTAAGGCTGACCACTTCACCAATAACATCAACAATATTCACACTGTTTTTTATCTCAGCGATCATCTCTTTATCGATTGCCATGGCACCACCTCCCCATTTTAGCGTTACATTACATTATAACATTTTCAATAGAGATTTGTAAAATGAAAGGTAGTGTGTTTTTTATCAAAACAAGTTGAAAATTTCATAATATTTTCTTGATGTCACATGATTGCAAAAAAGTAGAAACTAGTGTTCTAAAAACACTAGTTTCCATTTACTTTATAAGATAAATAGTAGGTGTCAACACCTTCAAATGGAACATTTTCTAATGTCCCATAAAGGACAAATCCATGGCGCAAATAAAAGTCTTTAGCCTGATAAGACCTGGTTGTAAGAATGATGGTCTTAATCTCGTTTTGTAGGGAAAAACTTTTGATGCCGTTTAATAATTGACTCCCCAATCCCCGTTTTTGTTGACTAGAAATAACTGCCAAATCATTAATCTTTAAAGTCTCATAGATTCTCTCACAAGAAGCTGCAGCAATAATATTATCAGCATCTTCAAGCACAAAGTTAATTCTCTCATGAGCATCGTTAGGCCGCTTCTTCTGAAAAGTTAGCTCAAACTGCTCATCAAAAACAGATTGGAAAAAGTCCGATAAGTCCTTACTACCTTGATGAACTCGAAAAATCATCCTCATCACCTACTTCCCAACACCTACTATTAATAATCAGTCACTTCCTTGCGGTCATGAACATTACTTTTCTTCCCTTGACGTCCTTCTAGTACAGCATTAACATCATCGACAGAGACACCTGTCTCCACTAGCATGACTGCCAAGTGATAGAGAACATCTGCGGTTTCATTGGCGATTTCTTCCTTGTCGGCATTTTTGGCTCCGATAACAACCTCAGTCGCTTCCTCACCGACTTTTTTCAAAATCTTATCCAAGCCCTTATCAAAAAGGTAGTTGGTATAAGAACCTTCCTTGGGGTTATTTTTACGATTTAAGGCTTCCTTATATAAAGTTTCTAACATTTTCTCTCCTTTCTTTTGGAAAATAGCAGAGCTTACTTATTGTTCATTCATTAACTGTCATATTTTGAGGTGAAATCTGTTTGAATCTAGGCACCCAAGCTGCGGATAATACTAAAGTATATCAAAGCGAGGTAACGAAGAGTCAGACAGATTTAGTCCAAAATATCGTTGAAGAAACAAGAATAAGCACCAGTATGACAGGCTGAGCCTTCTTGTTCAACTGCAATTAGCAAAGTGTCGCGGTCGCAGTCTGTTTTAATGGATTTAACATGCTGATAGTGGCCAGATGTGGCTCCCTTGTGCCAAAGTTCATTGCGCGAGCGACTCCAATAGTGCATCTGCTTGGTTTTCAACGTCAGTTCATAGCTTTCTTCATTCATGTAGGCCAGCATAAGGACTTGACCTGTTTCATGGTCAGTCACGATGACAGGCACAAGACCATCTTGCTTGTCAAAGTCAAGTTTGATAGTAGTCATAGGCGCACCTCGATTCCCGCGTCAGCCATGGCTTTCTTAGTGTCAGCGATAGCCACTTCTCCAAAGTGGAAAATAGAAGCCGCCAAAGCACCTGTGGCAGGGGTTTTCTGGAAGACTTCAACCATGTGCACGATGTTGCCAGCACCGCCTGAGGCAATGATAGGCACATCGACCACTGCTGCTACTGCGTTAAGCATGTCGAGATCAAAGCCAGACTTGGTCCCATCCTTGTCCATGGAAGTCAGAAGGATTTCGCCAGCCCCGAGGCTGACTACTTCTTTAGCCCATTCAATTAAGTCCTTACCTGTGTCTTTACGACCACCCGCTACATAGACATGCCAGCTGCCGTCTTCTTCCTTGCGGGCATCGATAGCGGCTACCACACACTGGTTGCCAAATTTCTCTGAGCATTCCTTAATCAATTGTGGATTAGCAACTGCTGAAGAATTGACAGCCACCTTATCTGCCCCAGCCTTGAGCATCTTGTTCATGTCTTCGACCGAGCGAATGCCACCGCCGACTGTAAAGGGAATGAAGACCTGATCCGCCACGTGACGGACCATCTCGACAGTTGTGTCACGTTCCTCGTGGGTGGCAGTGATATCTAGAAAGACCAACTCATCGCAGCCTGCTTCATAATAGGCGCGGGCAGAATCAACAGGGTCACCTACATCGGTCAAATTGACAAAATTAACTCCCTTGACAACCCGCCCATCCTTAACATCCAGACAAGGAATAATACGCTTTTTTAACATATCAGCCTCCGAATTCCTTGAGCTCGTCTAGAGAAATGTTGCCATTGTAGTAGGCTTTCCCAACAATTGTTCCCGCTACGCCAATTTCTTGGAGTTTTGTCAAATCGCTGAGCTCTGCAATGCCACCTGAAGCGATGACTTTGGCAGTAGTTAATTCAGCCACCAAGCGTTCATAGTGGTCAAAGTTTGGTCCAGTCAAGGTGCCATCACGGTCTACATCGGTGTAGACAAAGAGCGCCACACCCATTTTTTCCATTTCTTTAGCCAAGCTGATGTAGTCAACTGTACTGGTTTCAAGCCAGCCTTCTGTAGCAACAAAACCGTCTTTGGCATCAATCCCAACCACAATCTTGTCGCTTCCAAATTTATCAAGGGCAGCCTTAACAAAATCTGGATTTTTCACAGCCATGGAACCGATAATGACACGGTCAATCCCAACATTGAGATAGTCCTCAATCTGTTCTAGCGTTCTGATACCGCCCCCGACCTCAACACCAAGACCAGTCGCAACCTTAAGAGCTGCGATTAAATCACGGTTGGTCGCTTTACCATCCAGGGCACCATCTAAATCAACTACATGAATAAATTCAATGCCAGCATCCGCAAAAATGCGGGCTTGCCCCAGAACATCGGGATTAACAACCGTTTCCTGGCTGAAGTCACCTTTGAAGAGACGGACAGCACGGCCGTTTTTAATATCAATTGCAGGAAGAATTTGCATAATTATCTCCTTTTTCAAAGTCTTTTTTTGATACTCACCTTATGTGGTGGCGCCGTCGGAGCTTGCCCTTGGCAATCTCCCTGACTAACTTTTGAGCCTAAAGTTTCAAAAACTTGCGCAAAGACACCACGACGGTGAGTATCGGGTTTGAGTGAATCTACGCTTCACTACGGCGAAAAATATCGCCTAGGATAGAAGCCTAGCATCTGTCTGTTAAGAGTCACCTAATCGGTGACTCTCCTTCTCCTCTATATAGGATTCTTACTGTCCACAGAGTTGGACAAATTTTTTGATAATCCCTAGGCCGACATCACCTGATTTTTCTGGGTGGAACTGGGCACCGTAGACATTATCTTTGTGAATCATGGCTGGTACTTCAATTGAGTAGTCAGCTGTGACATCGATATAGTCGGCAGGAACATCTGTGTAATAAGAATGGACAAAGTAAACGGATTGACCTTCAAGTCCCTCTGTTAGCGCAGATTCTTGCTTAACTTTTAAGTCATTCCAACCCATGTGGGGAACTGGTTTGTCCTTACTTGCTGGGATTTGACGACAGACTCCTGGAATGAAACCTAGACCCTTGGTTTCTTGGTGCTCCAGTCCGCTCTCAGTCAAGACTTGCATTCCTAAGCAGATGCCTAAAAGAGGAATACCATTAGCAACTGCTTCTTTGATGGCAGTGACAAGACCCCGTTTTTCCAGCTCTGCCATTGCCGTAGGATAGGCCCCTACACCAGGCAAAATCAAGCCAGAAGCTGATAGGATTTTTTGAGGATCAGCTGACAACTGAGCTTGGACTCCTATTTTATCCAAGGCCCTAAGAACATTGGCTGTGTTGCCAGCATCATAATCAATGACAATTAGCATATTAGAGCATTCCTTTTGTTGAATTGACACCCTTAATTTCTGGGTTTAGGGTAATGGCTTCGCGCAGAGCACGTCCAGTCGCTTTGAAGAGGCTTTCTGACTTGTGGTGATTATTCTTACCGTGTAAGATTTTCAAGTGTAGGTTCATTTGGACGTTGAAGGCAAGTGCTTGGAAGAATTCTTCTACCAATTCTGTATCAAAGTTACCCAGTTTTGGATTGTCAAATTGGCAATCGAAGACCAAATAGCTGCGCCCAGATAGGTCAAGACTAGCCATACCTAGCGTTTCGTCCATAGGAACAAAAGACGTTCCGTAGCGGTTAATGCCAGCCTTGTCACCCAAGGCTTCTTTGATGGCCTGACCGAGCACGATGCCCACATCTTCTACCGTGTGGTGGCTGTCAACATGAAGGTCACCATCTGCCTTAACCACCAGTGAAATACGGCTGTGGCGAGCAAAGAGGGTCAGCATGTGGTCAAAAAAACCAACACCAGTGTCGATATCAACTGGCTCTTGGGCATCTAAATTGATGGCTAGCTTGATTTTGGTTTCAAAAGTATTGCGTTCAACTTCTGCTTGTCTCATATTTTTTCCTTCTTTTTGATATTTTTCTTAGGTGGTGGCGCCGTCGGAGCTTGTCTTCTATAATCTCCTTGACTAACTTTTGAGTCTAAAGTCTCAAAAGCTTCGCAAAGACACCACGCGGAAAGTATCGTCTATGCCCCTAAGCTAGCGCTTAGGAGATATTGGGCAAGCTAGCGCTTGCTTTTTTGATGTCAATCTGATTTTTTAATGGGGTGGCGGATGACTGTTCTCATTTTTTCTGGTGCAACTCTTCTGGCATCTGACAGATAGATTTCATGGTGGTATCTCTTTTCAGAGATATCCAATTGATACCCTTTTTCTGCCATAAAGTCGTGCATGAGGGCAACGGTTTCTGGTTCGTTGTCATAAGGTCCGACATGAAGGCATTGGACACAAAGACCTTCTTCATAAGATAAAAATTCTACCTTAGAAAAGTCCATTTTCTTTTTCTCAGTCGCTTCTGCTATAGCCCAGTCAAAAGCTTCTTTTGTTACAAAGTCTGGTAAACGAATCAGGGAAATAAAGTGAAAATCCTCTTTTCTAGTATAATCCACTCCTTCTACGCCCTCTTGCCACCAAAAACCTTCAAGAGGCGGAACAACATAGTCAAAATAGCCTTCCAGCTGATGCTGTCCCTTCTTGCTCATTTTGATGGTATAGGCAATAGCATAAAGTAAAGCAATAGATTGCTTATATTCTCCATCTTCAGCATTAGGATCACCTTGACCTCTGACTGCTAAATAGTTGATTTTTGGCAGTTCTACAATACTAGGTTTCTTTTTAGGCAGGTAAAACTCTTTATATTCTTTCTTGTAATCAAAAGCCATCAGTTCCCCTTTCAAACTAGAAAAACAATCTTATTTCTTAACCTTATCTATAATCTCAATCACTTTATACAAGTCTGGCTCTGTGATTTGGTAGGGAGCTTGTTCTCTGACGATTGGTTTGGCGCAGAAGGCTATGCCGATGCCTGCAGTTTGAATCATTGGCAAATCGTTTGCGCCATCTCCCATGGCAATGGTTTGATCCATAGTGAGCCCATTTTCAGCCGCCCAATGGCGGAGCTTCTCTACTTTAACGTCTTTAGTAACAATATCACCGTAGGTGCGACCTGTTAGGACACCGTCCTTGATTTCTAGATGGTTAGCCTGAACATAGTCAATGCCAATTTCTGCAGCCAAGCGGTCAACGGTTTCATGGAAGCCTCCTGATACCAGACCAACCTTGTAACCACGCGCATGCAATTCATCCACCAATTCCTTGGCACCTTTATTGAAATGAATGCGGGCATAAACCTTGTCAAGAATGGATTCTGGAAGGCCTTTGAGAGTCGCTACGCGCTCTTCAAGAGCTTGTTTAAAGTCCAACTCACCGCGCATGGCACGCTCAGTGATGTCAGCAACCTGCTGACCCACACCTGCTTCTTCTCCCAATAAATCAATTACTTCTTCTTGGACCAAGGTTGAATCTACGTCCATGACTAAGAGTCCTTTAGTTGTTGTCATTTCTCACCTCGATTGCTTTGGCATGAGCCTGTAATCCTTCAGCATAAGCTAAGGTTGTAATATCCTTCTCAGCCTTATTAACTGCTGCTTTTGAATACTGAGTATATTGAATGCGTTTGATGAAGTCATGAACACCCAAAGCTGATGAAAAGCGGCTAGTTGCTGTTGTTGGCAAGACATGGTTGGCACCTGCATAATAATCGCCGATAGGTTCACTGGTGAAGTGACCAAGGAAGATAGAACCAGCATTTTCAATGCGATCAAGGTAGTCATAGGCATTGTCCATAGCAATTTCTAAGTGCTCAGGAGCTACCAAATTCATGAGTTCAAACATGCTGTCAGCATCTTTTGCGATGATGATACGTCCATTATTTTCAACTGAAGGTCTTGCGATGGCTTCGCGTGGCAACTCTTTCAATTGTTTTTCGATTTCCACTTCAACAGCGTCAGCCAATTCTTCCGAATCAGTCACCAAGATGGCACGGGCAAGAACATCGTGTTCAGCTTGGGACAAGAGGTCTGCTGCCACATACTGGGCATTGGCAGACTTGTCAGCGATAACACCGATTTCTGAAGGTCCAGCAATCATGTCGATCCCAACAATACCGAAGACTTGCTTCTTAGCAGTGGCAACGAAGATGTTACCAGGACCGGTGATTTTATCCACTTTAGGAAGAGTTTCTGTCCCATAAGCCAGTGCAGCTATCCCTTGGGCACCACCGACTTGATAGATTTTGTCAACACCAGCCAATTTGGCAGCTACCAGAATAGCAGGAACAAAGTGCTCTTGAGGCGGTGTAATCATGATGATTTCCTTGACGCCAGCAATTTTAGCTGGGATAACATTCATGAGAACTGAAGAAGGATAGGCAGCTGTCCCTCCTGGAACATAGACCCCAACACGTTCAATGGGACGAATGAGTTGCCCTCGGATGACTCCTTCAGAAGGCTGGTCTTCAAAGCCAGTCTCCAATTGCTGTTTGTGGTAAGATTCGATATTAGCTTTGGCATTTTCCAGTGCAGCTAGGACATCTTTATCAACCTCTTCAAATGCTCTGTCAATCAAGTCTTGTCCAACTTCTAAACTGTCCAATTCCACTTTATCAAACTTAGCTGAATAGTCGCGAAGGGCTTGGTCACCACGATTTTTCACATCTTCAACGATGGCACGGACTGTTTCTTCAACATCAACATTTTGTTTTGACAGTTCCAACTGCTCTTGATAGAGAAGCTGAGCGATTTCTTCATTTGTTCCAGTCAATCTTTTCATTGGAAGGGTACCTCCTCATTTCCTACAATACTTTCAATCTTACGGATAAAAGGCAAAAGCTCAGGATTATTTTTCAGCGCTGCCTTATTGACAATCATACGTGCTGAAATGCGGCAAATATCTTCATAAACCTTAAGACCGTTGGCCACCAAGGTATTACCAGTCTCAACGATATCGACAATAGCATCCGCTAAGCCGATAACAGGAGCAATTTCAACCGATCCTTGAATAGAGATGATTTCAACATCTTCTCCTTTTTTATTGAAGAAATCAGTTGCCACTGTCGGGTATTTGGTAGCAATGAGCTTGCGCTTATGATCATTGGGGTCATAGCTGTCGGTTGAGGCCACAGAGAATTTACAGAGACCAAAGTTAAGATCCAACATTTCAAGGTAGCCCGTTGGATGCTCCATGAGGACATCCTTACCAACTACACCGATATCAGCTACCCCATGACGAACATAGGTGGTAACATCCGGTGCCTTAACCAGAAGAAAGCGGAACTTTTTATCTGGACTTTCAAAGATAAGATTGCGTCCCTTATCCGCCATGAAGGACATGTCAAAACCAGCTTTTTCTAGCAATTTTACAGCATCTTTTTCGATGCGCCCTTTGGTCAGGGCAATGGTGATTTGCTCAGTCATTAGGCACCCCCTTCAAAAACAATATCATCGTGAATAGCACGGTAAATGGAGTCAATATCAATGGCCCAACCAACAGCGGTCAGCTGGTCGGCACCAAATCGTTCAAAGAGTTTGTCGTAGCGTCCGCCTGAGACAAAGGCATCCGGCACCTTGTCACCAAAGACCTTGAACATAATCCCTGTGTAGTAAGGCATAGTCGACAACTGTGCTAAGTCAATGGTAATGTTGTCAAGGATATTTTCCAAAGATTTGGTCAATTCTTCCAAACTAGCTAGAGCTGTCAAAACATCCTCGTTATCAGTCAAGGAGCGAGCTTTTTCAAGTACCAGACTAGCCTGACCAAAGAGGAAAGGCAAGTTCTTGATCAATTCATCAAACTCACTGCTATGGACTTTGGTAAATTCATTGAGTCCTGTGATGGACTTGTCACGAATGAGGACTGCCAAATCTTGGGCATCTTTTTCAGACAAGTTTAGCTCTTCAAAAATAATTTTTAAAACGCTGGCGTGTGAAAACTCAAATTGATAATTCTTAACACCGGACACATCAAGAGCTGATTTGGCAGTCTCAATGGCTTCTTGAAGAGCATCTTGAACTGGAAAACCAATAATCTCAATCCCAGCCTGAGTGTGTTCGTTACTGAGACCACGCATTTCTTCATTGTAGTTGAAAACTTTTCCTGAATAAGAGAATTTAATAGGGGTTTGAACTTGGGTAGATGCGATGACACGTCCGATTTGACTGGTGATATCAGGACGCAAGCTCAGCAATTCCCCCTTCTTATCAAAAAGATTATAGTTATTGGCGCTGACCTCATCACCGAAGACTTGGAAGTGTTCCAAGGTCGGTGTTTCGATGCGATTGAAGCCTTTGTTCATCAAAAGGTCTGAAATATCACGCTCAATGGTATACATGGCACGCGCTCGTTTAAAGAGCTTGTCGTGCATGCCTATTGGTAGGGTTGTTTTCTTCATAGGGAGTAACTCCTAAATTTCTATACTTATAATATTTCTTTTATAGCTGATAAGACGCGCTCCATCTCCTCTTGGGTTCCGATGGAAATGCGTAGCTTATTCTTGATACGGTCAACTTTTGGAAAGTAGCGGACATAGATTTTTTGTGCTTGCAGATGATTGAAAAGCTCCTCTGCTGACACACCTTCAGGCTCTACCAGGATAAAGTTTGTTGCACTTGGTAGGACAGAAAAATCTAACTCTTGCAATGCTGAACCGAACCAATCTCTTGTCGCCATGATTTTCTGACAAGTTTCCTCATAATAAGCCCAATCTTCTACTGCTGCAGTCGCTAGGCACTCAGCTATGCTATTGACATTGTAGGGATTGATGGAGTTTTTAACAGCATTGATAACAGCCATCAACTTGGGACTGCCAATACCGTAACCCACTCGCAAACCAGCAAGTGCCGCATCCTTGGAGAAAGTACGTGTAATAAAAATATTGTCATATTTTTGGAGCAAGGGCAGAGCTGTCTGACCACCAAAGTTAATATAGGCTTCATCAATAATAACAACCACATCTTGGTTGGCCTTGATGATAGCCTCAATCTCATCCAGAGACTTATAAATACCTGTCGGTGCATTAGGATTGGTTAGGACAATCCCACCATTATCTGCAAGGTAATCAGCTGTCTCAATCTCAAAGTTTTCATTGAGCGGAATTTCATGATAATTAATGCGATACAAATTTGCCCAAACCTTATAAAAACCGTAGGTCAAATCTGGGAAAAGAACTGGCTCCTCAGAGTTGAAGAAGGCAAGAAAGGCCATGGACAAGATATCATCTGAGCCATTTCCAACGATAATTTGGTCAGCTGGCACTTGCAAGTTCTTTGCCAAAGCATGACGAAGCGCAGCTTGGTCCAAAGTCGAATATTTGCGCAAGCTATGGGCATCAAAAGTCTCTAAAGCTTGGCTAACCTTTGGGCTTGGCCCATAGGCATTTTCATTGGTGTTGAGTTTAATAATATTGTCTTCTTTGGGTTGACTACCAGCCACGTAAGGCTCAATCTTTCTTAACCCTCTAATTTCTGTCATGGTAACTCCTTTCATGCTTTGGATAATAAAAAAGTCCTCGCAAATGATCTTTGCAAGGACGCTTGATGCGTGGTTCCACCTTTGGTTCAGCAATCTGTCGCCAGACTGCCCTCATGAAGTACGGGACTTCGACTTCGTAACGTGAAGTAAACCGTCGTACACTACTCTCACTTGATTTCGCACACGCACTCAAGAATGTGTCGTCTAAGGATTGCATGCCTTCTCACCCTTGGGCACTCTCTGTCTGTTGTCTTAGACTTTTTCTATCATCGCTTTTATATTACAAATATTCTACAAGAAAATTCTGAATAATGCAAGTATAAAAATAAGGATTTCTTATAAAAAATAATAGAAAGGTCTATTTGAGCTTATCTTGTTCGTATGTATGACTTAATTCTAAATTGGGGAAGGATTGCTGACGCAGTGCTTCATAAACAATCATACAAGCCACATTTGAAACGTTTAGACTTCTGACATGTTCATCATTCATTGGAATGCGCAGTGCTTTTTCTGGGTGATTGCGCATAAATTCCTCAGGCAGCCCCTTATCTTCACGGCCAAACATGAAATAATGCGACAGCCCATCATTGTAGTTTTCTTCTGAGTAAACTTTGTCAGCAAATTTACTGATGAGATGTACCTGGCCACTGCATTTTTCCATAAAATCATCTAAGCTATCATAAAATGTTACATCTAACTTGTCCCAGTAATCCAATCCGGCGCGTTTCATCTTACGGTCGTCAATGGGAAAGCCCATAGGTTTAATAATGTGAAGCGGGCTGTTTGTGGCCGCACAAGTTCTAGCAATATTGCCAGTGTTTTGTGGAATCTGTGGTTGGAAAAGGACAATGTGATTTTTGATGCTTTCACCTTTTTCCTGATAGTCCAATTCTTCAATGTTCATCTTTATTTCTCCATTTTGGCAAAAAAATAAACCACACTGCCCGGAGTCAAGCTCAGCAGACAATGTGGTTGATGGCGACTCATTACCTTAAATCATAACAGGTTTGATTTAAACTAACGAATTCATGTAGTTAATTATAACACTTTGATATCCAAAGTCAACATTTTTGTCGCGATTTTGTTACTTTTTCTAAAATAGACTCATTTTATCCTCATCCTTTTTTTAAAATTGGATTACCAGATATTATTAATTAAAATTTCTATCATGCCTGTAACATTTTTGCAATGCTGAAAAGCTAGTATTTTTGACAAAAAAGGAGTATGATAGAAGGTATTATAATGGCTTAGTTTGACTAAAAAATATTGCCATACTCTTTTAAAATCAAAATGATACATTATAGGTTTCGACTTGTCGTACCCTGGTACTGCCTTCGTCTCACTTACTCGTTTGATTTTATTTGAGTATTAGTTCAGTTTAGCGGTCAATAAAGGTTCTAAATCAATCATAGGACATTGCTATTGTATTTGGAGGTAGAAATGAAAATAATTGTGGTAGGTGGAGGAAAAGTTGGTACTGCTCTCTGCCGCTCACTCGTATACGAAAATCATGATGTTATTCTAATTGAAGAAAATGAGTCAGTTCTTAAACGTGTTACTAGACACCATGATATCATGGGAATTGTCGGTAATGGTGCCAACTTCAAAATTTTAGAGCAGGCTGATGTAAATAACTGTGATATTTTTATAGCTATTACTGATAAAGACGAAGTAAACATGATTTCAGCTGTCCTTGCTAAACGCATGGGAGCTAAAGAAACTATCGTGCGTGTCCGCAATCCAGAGTATTCAAATGCTTACTTTAAAGATAAAAATTTCCTCGGCTTTTCTTTAGTGGTTAATCCAGAACTTCTTGCAGCTAGATATATTGCTAATACTGTTGATTTTCCAAACGCCCTCTCTGTTGAGCACTTTGTCAACGGACGTGTTATGCTTATGGAATTTAAAATTTTTGATGGTAGCAAACTATGTAAGATGAGCTTGACACAATTCCGTAAAAAGTTTGGAAATCTAGTCATCTGTGCGATTGAACGTGATGGTGAAATTCTTATTCCAGACGGAGATGCAACTCTTGAAACGGGTGATAAAATTTTCGTCACTGGTACACGTGTCGAGATGATTCTATTCCACAATTTTGTCAAATCAAAAATTGTCAAAAATATGATGGTTATTGGTGCAGGGAAGACAGCCTATTACTTGCTAAATATTCTTAAAAACACCAATATCAATGTTAAAGTCATCGAATCAAAAAAAGAACGTGCTGAAATTTTTAGTCAAGAATTTCCAAATGTTCATGTTGTTCATGGTGACGGTACTGCTAAGTCTGTACTACTAGAAGAGAGCGTTGATAGTTTCGATGCCGTTGCAACCCTGACTGGTGTAGACGAGGAAAATATTATCACCTCTATGTTTATTGAAACATTAGGGGTTGCCAAAAACATCACTAAAGTCAACCGAACTAGTCTTCTAGAAATTATTGACACTAAGCAATTTTCAACAATTATTACTCCTAAAAGCATTGCAGTCGACAGTATGATGCATTTCATACGTGGTCGGAAAAATGCCCAAGACTCTCACCTCGAAGCAATGCACCATGTAGCAAATGGTCGAATTGAAACCCTTCAATTTGAAATCCGTGAGGGTAATAAAATGGTTGGAAAATCTCTATCTGAACTTAAATTTAAAAATAATCTCTTGATTGCTGCAATTATTCGTAAGAGTCGTACTATCTTCCCAACAGGTAATGATGTGTTACAAGTTGGAGATAAAATTGTCGTTGTTACACTTCTTAAGAATATTACAAATATCAATGATTTGTTAGCGAGGTAAGCCATGAATAAAAGTATGGTAAGATTCCTCCTATCAAAATTATTAATCATTGAAGCTGGTTTGATGTTAGTTCCTCTAATAGTAGCCTTTCTTTATAAAGAGCCAACATCTGTAATCTTTAGTATTCTTGGAACCATTGCTATTTTATTGGGATTAGGCGGGATTGGTAGTTTCTTTAAACCTAAAAATTATCATATCTATACCAAAGAGGGTCTTTTGATTGTAGCTTTATGTTGGATTTTATGGGCTTTCTTTGGAGCCTTACCTTTTGTCTTTACCGGTCAAATCCCGAGCTTAATTGATGCTTTCTTTGAAATGAGCTCTGGCTTCACTACTACAGGGGCAACAATATTATCAGATACAGCTGTTCTCTCTCCTTCCTTAATGTTTTGGCGAAGTTTTGCCCATTTAATCGGAGGGATGGGGGTATTGGTTTTTGCTCTTGCAATTATGGAAAACAGCAACAATAGTCATTTGGAAGTTATGAGGGCTGAAGTACCTGGTCCAGTTTTTGGTAAAGTCGTCTCTAAATTAAAAGACACTGCTCAAATTCTTTATATCATCTATCTGGCAATGTTTGCTTTATTCACCCTAGTTCTATGGCTTGCTGGAATGCCCCTATATGATAGTTTTATTATCGGTATGGGCGGGGCAGGTACTGGTGGCTTTGGAGTTTATAATGATAGTATTGCTCACTACAATAGCTCACTTATTACCAATATTGTTTCTATTGGAACACTCTTATTTGGAGTCAACTTTAATCTCTACTACTTCCTTCTTCTTAGAAAATTCAAAGCATTCTTTGGAGATGAAGAATTGAGAGCATATATTGGTATTATCGTCGTATCTGTAGCATTAATTTGGCTTAATATTAGTGGGCTTTATCATTCCGAGTACAAGGCCTTTGAACACTCCCTCTTTCAGGTTGCTAATGTGATTACGACTACAGGATATGGAATTACTGACCTCACAGTTTGGCCTCTCTTCTCTCAGGTTATCCTGCTCATTCTCATGTTTATTGGTGGATCAGCTGGTTCTACTGCAGGTGGTATGAAAGTTATGCGTGCCTTGATTTTAACTAAGATTTCAAAGAATCAGGTCCTCTCATCACTTTATCCTAATCGTGTGACAACTTTGCACATTAATAACCAACCATTAAATAAGGAAATTCAGCATGGAGTACTAAAATACTTCGGAATCTACGTCATGATTATCTTTGGCATTGTTCTGGTTTTATCCTTAGATAACGATAACTTTATGGTTGTTTTTTCTGCAGCAGCATCTGCGTTCAATAATATTGGTCCTATGCTTGGAACAGGGGAATGCTTTGATATCTTTAGCCCATTTTCAAAAATCGTCCTCTCTTTTGCTATGATTGCAGGCCGTCTGGAAATCTATCCAGTACTACTAATGTTTATTCCTAGAACTTGGTCTAAGTACTAATATCTGAATCAATATAAAATTCCCACTGGATCTATGAGTCTAGTGGGAATTTTTGCTTATTAAACTTATTTTGATACTTTATTTCTTCTTAATGAAAAATGGTCTGGAACTGGATCTTCTCCTCCTTCAACCAAGGGATGGCAGCGGAGAATTCTAGCTATCCCCATCAAAACTCCCTTGACGCCATGTTTTTCAATGGCCTCAATCATATAGGCAGAACAGGATGGACGATAGCGGCAGGAAGGCGGAAAAGCTGGTGAGATGTATTTTTGATAAAATCTTACCAGTCCAATTAAGATTTTTTTCATTTGACCTTATTAACAGCCATGTTGTGAAGCTGGCTGATTTCTTTTTTATTGAGTCTGCGGGCTTCTCCTGGACGAAGTCCTGTCAAATCAAGGTTACCGAAGCGGGTACGAGACAATTTGTCCACCAAAAGTCCGACGCTTTCAAACATTTTCTTGACTTGGTGGTTGCGACCTTCGTGGATAGTCAATTCAACTACTGAGCGGTTTTTATCTGCTTCAACCTTGATAATGTTATAACGAGCTGGCTTGGTTTTCTTGCCATCAATGACCACACCTCTTGTTAGCGGACGAAGATTCTCCTTAGTCGCTATGCCTTTGACACGAGCCAAATAAACTTTATCAATTTCATTACGTGGGTGAATCATAAGGTCTGTGAAGTCACCGTCATTAGTCAGAAGCAGGAGCCCCGAAGTATCCCAGTCCAGACGGCCAACAGGATAGATGCGCTCCTTAACCTGAGGCAAGAGGTCAACAACTGTCTTACGGCCCTTTTCATCAGAGACAGATGAAATCACGCCACGTGGCTTGTTCAAAAGATAATAAACCTTTTCTTCATTATAAATTGGTGTTCCTTCAACTTCAACTACATCTCCAGACTTAACCATTGTAGCCAATTCTCGGACAACCTGACCATTGATTGTGACCAAACCTTGTTTAATCAATTCCTCAGCCTTTCGACGGCTGGCAACACCTGCATGGGCAATATACTTATTAATTCTCATTTTTTTCTCCTCGCGGACTCACGTCCGTGTATATTTCTGTGACATCTGCCACTACTTCAGTTATTTTTTGTTTTTAGGGATAATAGCAGAGCTAATCTCTAGTTTTCCTCATTCTCTGGTAAATCCATAGTGTTAAAAAGAGTCATTTCTTCATTTTCAACTTCGATACCTGACACATCTACTAATTCAGACAAGTCATTGATACCCATGAAATCAAGAAAATAATCAGTCGTAGCATACAAATTTGGACGACCCAATACTTCTTTTTTTCCAGCTTCAGTTACCAAGCCAAGAGCCATCAATTTACCAATAGCAGAACTCGAATTAACTCCTCGAATATCATCCACTTCAATCCTTGTTATAGGCTGCTTGTAGGCAATAATCGAAAGCACTTCAAGACTGGCCCGTGATAGAGACTGGTTAACTGGAGCCTTAGCAAATTCGCGCAGCAAGTCTGCAAAAGACTCCTTGGTTACTAACTTATAGGTATTTGAGGTCTCAAGTAATAAAAGACTTGAATCTTGGTCTTCTTGATATTTCTGAGCCAATTTCTCTAACTGCTGCTGGAGAGCCGTTGGAGTCAATTGAATCATAGAAGCCAATTGACGTAAACTCAAACCATCCTCACCTGCAACAAAAAGCAAAGCCTCAATCTGGGCTAAATAATTCATTATTTCCCTTTCACTAAGATACAAAGGCGTTTTACTTGATGATTAGTGACGGTCGCCTACTCCTCGTCACTAAACGCAACTGCCTATGAGCACTTGCTACATCCTGCATTAGATCGATTTTCAAAAATTATCGTTTTGAAAATCTCACGTCAAACGAGCAAAGCAAAAATAAGCGGTAAGTCCAAAATTGGTATTTCGTTAGAAATCAATTTTGCAGACGCACCCTCGTCAAGACGACTAGGACTTTCATAGCTATCGGCGTAGAAAGTTCAGTCGTCTACGACGTTTAAGACGAAGTGTGCTGGCACACAAGAAAATCTATCTTTTTTGCACCGCTCGTAGGCCGTGTTCATTTCACTAAGATACAAAGGCGTTTTACTTGATGATTAGTGACGGTCGCCTGCTCCTCGTCACTAAACGAAGCTGGGCTCAAGTCCAAGCCTCTGTAATAAAGTTCGGAATATGACTAAGACGCAGTAGCCTAGTGGATAAAACTTCGCTTTTTCAAAGCTCGAATATTGACGCTGACTAAGTCAGCTTTATCTCCCACCTCTAACAGTCCCCCAGACTGTTAGAGCTACTAGGCTTGCGGGGGTGGGACTACGAACTCTTTTTAGATTTGTCGAGTTCTGTCCCACTCCCTACATCCTGCATTAGCTCGTTTTTCAAACCACTAGAATGACCAACAAAACAGGCATAGATAACTGCTTTTGAGCGAACTATCTATAGGTCTGATTGAGTCAAAACATAAATGTAACTTGACGAGCCTTTCTAGTTTCAGGATGAAATTTTTGATAAAACAATCTCACCGAAATTTTCTGACTGTTGGACTGAAACAGTATGGACCTTTATTAACTCCAGTGTAGCTAAAAAAAGTGTCAACATCTCTTGAAGAGACTGACATTCTTTAAAAACAGAAGTTAAAGTTAGGACCGGTGACTTTGTCAATCGCTCTTCCAAAACAGTCATCATATCCTCAATCCGATAATCATCTCGTTCGATAACAGTATGATTCCTTCTAAAAGCCTCTTGTTTGTCTGACATGATTTTAGAGAAAGCTAGAAAAAGGTCCATAACTGATTTATCGTGGGTAAGAACTGCATCCTCAAAGATGAGTTCCTGCTTGGGCTTAGAATAAAACTTAGCCCTTTCCTCATGCTGGGCAGCTAATTCCTCACTAATAGCTTTAAATCTTCGGTATTCTTCAATTTGACCTAGGAGCAGGGTTTCTGGATCGTCCTCTTCAGGTTCCGCTTCAACAATCTTAGGAAGAAGCTTTCGACTCTTTATCAGCATGAGCTGACTAGCCATAACCATATATTCACCCGCAACTTCCAATTTCATGGCCTGAAGGGTTGAAATATAGGCCAAATATTGCTCAATGACATCTACAATAGGGACATCGTAAATGTCCATCTGATATTTAGAGACCAAGTGGAGCAAGAGATCCAAAGGGCCTTCAAAATCTTTTAATTTAATATCCATTCTTATAATACTTCTCCAGCGTTATTGGACTTTTAAGACCTAGAAGACGTCCTAGTTCTGATATTGACTTTCCTTCTTCTTTTTTCTTTAGGATAAATTGCTGACGCAAATCCTGAGCACTCAAGTCTGACATACCTAATTCAGTCAGGTAAAGTTTCAATTGTTTGAAAAACCACTGTCTAGAATAAATTTTTCCCGACTTGTCAAAAAGAAATCTTTGATTATTAGAAACCTGTTTCTGCAAGTAGGAAATCAATGGCTTAGGAATTTCTAAAACCCGAATCAAACCTGACTTATTTAAGGACAATATGGCAAAATCCAAATCCAAGTCTGCCTGTTCTATCGTTTGAATCTCTTGGGGACTTAAGCCTAATTCCAAAATCAAGAGTGAGATCAGCTGACCTTGCGGAAACTCAGTTTTCTCATAAAAAAGTTGAAAATCTAGGAGCTGATGCGGAGCAGACTTATCTTGAATTTTTTCCTTATTAGTCAGCTTGTAAAAATGATTAACTTTCCTAGTTTCATACAGATAAAAGAGAAATTGATTTACTGCCGAAATTTTTCGTTTTTTGACTGAAACCTTAAAATCACTCAAAGATTGCTCATAAAGCGCTAGTTTTTCCTGACTTATCTTATCATCAATAGACATCACGAACTGCTGTAAATCATAGAAATAAGCTGCTCTGCTATTTTCCGACAAATCCTTTCTGTCAATAAATTCTTGAATCCAATCAATCATCTTTAGGTACAATATTGTAGTTTTCAGTAAAGTCATGGAGAAGGCTGTTGAGGGCCTTCAATATAGATTTACGGGTTATGATACCAACAAAGGTATTAGTCTTATCAACTACTGGTAAAAATGGGTAATCAACTAGCTTATGCATGGTATCTGTTAAGCTAGCTGTATCAGGAATGGTCTCAATCTTATCATTAACCATAAGTCCAATATCCATCTGAGTTAATTCCCACTCAGCCAAGTGATGTTTGGTTTGGTAAGACATAATGTCAGAAATACTGATTGTCCCAACATACTTCTTGTCCTTAGTTATAACAGGTACTCGAGAGTAACCGTTATTAGCCAACAAGAGCATGACATGGTCTGCATTGTGGGTATCAATAAAAACAGCCAATTCTTCTGCAGGAATCAGATAGTGGTCTAAGTGACTGAGTATAAATTCTTCAAATTCTTTTGCAATCATCTTTTAAATTCCTTTGAAATTTGGGGATAAAGTTTGTGGTCACGTGTATAGTAATCAACCTTAATACTTGTATCAGTCACTTCAACCTTGGCATAGAGCTTTTCTCTAATCTCGCCGCGTGGCTGCAAAACACTGCCAGGATTGATGAAGACGATATTGCCTTCTTGCCAAGCTGATGCTCTGTGAAGGTGGCCATAAAGACAAATATCTGCTTGAGCTTCCTGTGCAAAGAGGTCTAATCTATCCCACATGAAATTGATGTGGTAAAGATGACCATGTGTCTGAGCAACTCTAACATTGGCTAATTGGGTGACTAGATTGTTAGGATAACCTGAATCATAATCACAGTTACCAGCTACCACATAGATACCATCCCACACTGGATCAGAAGAGGGTAATTCTGAATCACCATTATGGAAGATAGCATCAACTTTTCCTTGATAGCGTTCTTTTATCTCCTTGACAATTTCACGATCACCGTGAGAATCACTCATTACGATAAATGTTGTGCTTGCCATTGGGGAAATACCTCCATCAATTTCTTAACAGCCAATCCACGATGGGAAATGTCATTCTTTTCTTCTGCTGATAATTCTGCCGCATGTCGTCCAGTTTCACCGACTAAGAAGAGAGGATCGTATCCAAATCCATTGTCTCCCTTAAGTTCTGTCGCAATGTAACCTGGCCAATCAGCCTCAACTACCAAAGACTCTCTATCTGGAGCAGCTACTACCAAGGTTGTATGGAATTGGGCAGAGCGATCTTCTTTGTTAAAGACCATAGCCAATTCATGCAGTAACTTAGCATTATTGCTTTCATCAGTAGCATCTGGACCAGAAAAACGAGCTGACCAAACACCTGGTAAACCACCAAGCACATCAACCTTGAGACCTGAATCATCTGATAGAACCATCTTTCCAGTCAATTGAGAAATGGTTTCTGCTTTTAATCTGGCATTTTCTTCAAAGGTCATCCCTGTTTCTTCAACTTCTGGTAAATCAGGATAGTCATTAAGATTTTCAACCTTAAGTCCTAACTTTTCAAACATTTTACGGAACTCTTTTGTCTTTCCTTCATTACGAGTTGCAATAAGAATTGAATCTCCAAAAGAAGCTCCGCCATTACCAAAGAAAGCAGATTTTGATACACCACCTTGAGGGAGATGTACAGCCAGTAATCGCTCTCCTTCTGTTACTAAAATAGCACCTTGATGTTGAGCTACTTCCAATTGACGATTAAATTCTTGGTTAACCATATCTGCAACAAAAGCAATCAAGCGAAAATCCGAATGGTGTTTAACGACATGAACTTGCAACCATTGCTCTTGGTCACTCAATCCAAGACTAGAGAGCAACTTGTAAATGTATTCAAAATTTCCTTCCTCAGAAAATGCTGTAATATATTGATAGTCACCCCATGTTCCTACAAACCAGTCCTTATTATCTTTGTACTCATAAATTTTCTCTGACATCATTCACCTATTCCATCTCTATTTGATTATCTAACTGACTTAAGTCAACGTGCTCTACTTCAATTTTCTGATCAAACCATTGGTCAGCAATGGCCTTAAAAGAACCCGGATTAGCCGTAGTATAAAAGCGGTGCTTCACAGTCGATACTTCGCGACTGCGATTGAGTTGAAAATAATTTAACAGAACTGACACATCACGTATACACTCCGCTCCGCTATCAATCAATTTGACTTGCGGTCCCATCACATTTTGAATAATAGGACGTAAAAGTGGGTAGTGGGTACAGCCTAAAACAAGCGTGTCAACTTTTCCAACCAGTGGAGCCAGACTTTCATAAACAACTTTTTTTGCCACACTTGAATTCATTTCATTTGACTCTACAAGTGGTGCAAATTTAGGACAAGATAAACTTAGAACCTCCATTTGCGGAGCTAAAGCTTTAATCTTTTGCTCGTAAATATTTGAAGCAATAGTCATTGGCGTTCCTATAATTCCAATATGCCCTTTTGTCGTTGATTTAATAGCTGCGCTAGAACCAGGCAAAATAACCCCCAAAACAGGAATTGACAAACTGTCCTTGATTTCCTCCCAGGCCACTGCAGTCGCAGTATTACAAGCAACAACAATCATCTTGACATCTTTAGTCAAAAGAAAGTTCACAAGCTCCCAAGTATACTCTCTAATTTGTTCTGCTGGTCTTGGTCCATAAGGAGCACGCGCCGAATCTCCGATATAAATAATTTCTTCATGAGGCAACTGGCGCATTAGTTCACGAGCAACTGTCAACCCACCAACACCAGAATCCAAAAAACCGATTGGTCTATTATCCATAAGTCTTCTTTCTAAGGAATGTCACAAAAAACTCAGTTGGAAGCGCCAACTGAGTTTGTCTTGTGAAACTGCCACCTGGCATATTTCAAGTACCGCTGGCTACTGTCACACACCTTTTCAATTGTTATTCGTGACAAACCTTTTCCAAAAATTATTTTTTAGATTTAGTCATTGCAGCTTTAGATTGTTTAACAATATTACGGTAAGTTTGCTGAATTTTTGCTTCACTTGGTTTTTGACCCATTTGATTCATCATTTCACGAAGAGCATCTGGAGTCAAACGTGGGTGTTCACCTAATTCTTTTTCAATTTGTTTACGAGCAACAAAAGCTCCACCAATAAGACCAGCACCGAGGGCAACAATAATCAACAAAATCCATGCAAAAGTTGGCATAAGTATTCTTTTCTCCTAAGTTTTATTTCCTTTCATATTATAGCAAAAAAGCGAGCGCTTTACAAATTTCATTATTTTTTGTTTCTGGACTTATCATCTCTGATACTACTATACTTTAAAAACTAGTAATCTGTATAAAAAAGTCTGGAACTTAGCTCCAGACCTATCATTCTATTTCTCAAAATCAAATCCGTACAAGGTTGCAAAGTAATCTTCAGGTGTTTCAGCACGGCGAATGAGGCGCGCTGTACCATCTTCTTGATAGAGGACTTCTGCGGAACGCAAACGAGCATTGTATTGGTAACCCATTGAGAAACCGTGGGCTCCAGTATCATGAATAACAAGAGTATCACCAACTCGTGCCTGAGGTAATTCACGTTCTTTTGCGAATTTGTCGTTGTTTTCACAGAGAGAACCAACCACGTCTACCACTTCTATCTGACCATTTGGATTTGTCATGTTAGTGATGTGATGGTAAGACCCGTACATGGCAGGGCGCAGCAAGTTGACGGCTGATGCGTCAACACCGACATAGTCACGGTAAGTTTCTTTGCGGTGTAGAACCTTTGTCACCAAAAGACCGTGAGGAGCCAGCATAAAGCGACCTAGTTCAGTGAAAATCTTGATGTCTCCAAGGCCAGCAGGAACAAGGACTTCATCAAAGACTTTATGAACTCCCTCACCAATGATGGCAATATCATTAGCAGTTTCTTCTGGACGATAGTTAACCCCAATGCCACCTGATAAATTGATAAAGCTGAGCTCAACTCCTGTTTCTTCCTTAATTTCAACAGCTAAAATAAAAAGCTGACGGGCCAATTCTGGATAGTAATCGTTGGTAACAGTATTAGAAGCTAGAAATGAGTGAATTCCGAATTCTTTAACACCAGCTGCTTTCAAGTCTTTAAAACCTTGAATTAATTGATCATGAGTCATACCAAATTTAGACTCTTCTGGGTTATCCATAATATCAGTTCCAAGGGCAAAGACACCGCCTGGATTGTAACGAAGTGAAATAGTCTCAGGAAGACCTGCAGTTTCTTTCAAAAAGTCAATCATTTCATAAGCATCAAGGTTGATAGTCGCTCCGATTTCACGGGCATAGACATATTCCCTAGCAGGCGTATTGTTTGAAGAAAACATGATGTCCGTGAAGCCAAGTTTGTGACTCATAAGAAGTTCCACTTCTGTCGCACAGTCAACACCACAGTTTTCTTCTTGTAAGATTTTCAAGATAGCTGGATTTGGCGTTGCTTTTACAGCAAAATATTCCTTAAATCCTTTGTTCCAAGCAAAAGCCTTGTTTAAAGCACGCGCTTTTTCACGAATCCCTTTTTCATCGTATAAATGAAATGGTGTTGGAAATTGATCTGTAATTTTATCTAGCTCAGCTGATGAGATAAAAGGTGTTTTCATAATTTATCCTCGAATTTTCAAAATATTAGAACTATTATAACATAATGCTTTGCAATTGCCAAAAAGACAAATCAAAAAAGTTGGCAAAGCCAACTTCTGATGAGATATTAATCGTTTCTTGCAAATAAACGAAGAAGATTTAAGAAGAGGTTGATAAAGTCTAGATATAGACTAAGTGCCATTGAGACTGCCCAGCCATCTCCAACATTTCCACCTGTATTTTCGTAGACTCTCTTAATCATCTGATTATCATAGGCAATCAATCCAGAAAAAATCAGAACTGAAACGATGCTAATAAGATAGCTCATTGCACCAGAACCAATAAAGATATTGATGACACTTGCGATAATAATTCCGATGAGTGCCGCAAAGAATGCCTTAGCTAAACCGGATAAGTCCTTCTTAATAACGACACCCAGCACTGCCATTGTCAAAAAGACCAAAGCAGACGTTACAAAAGCCTGAAAGACGGTTGTTCTGGCATAGGATGCAATGACAAAACTCAAAGTAAAGCCATTCAAAGCCGAATAAGATAAAAATAATGGCAAAGCTGCTGGTGAATTTTTACGAGCAGAACTAGAGGCGAAAAAAACTAAGGCTAATTCTGCAAAAATAGCGATATAATAAATAAAAGGTGCATTATACATGATATTAATCATGTTATCTGTAAAAACATAAAGCATGAGTAAAGAAATAAAGGCTGACAAGCCAATCCCCATACCTACCAGACTGTAAATTTTAGCAAAAAAGCGATTAAGACCGCTGTCTGTTTCTGTATAAATTAAATTTTCGTTCATATTAACTCCTCATTAATTGAAATTATAAAAGTAAGAACTCGAAAACGACCTATTCTCGAGTTCACTGTTTTAACTCTTTACATCGTTAATGGTTACTGTACAAAATCTTTCTGCTGTAGCGAATTGATTTTATATATGCCTTGCGCAGTGGACGACGTAGAGGTCGTGCTGCCTCTCTGACTGCCCAATATTTATCAACCATTGTGACAATATAACTTTCTTTATAACGCGGCGGTGCTATTGTCGCTCCCCACATGTGCTTGAGAATAATATCTTCTTCTCGTTTATTTAGGTCAACCAGTTTACGCGCATTCCTCACAGCAATGCGAGGATGCACCCAAGCGTGCCCCTTATTAAATTTGGTCACACGCCAATCATAGTAGAAGAAATCGTGAAGGAGTCCACCTCGGGCAGTTGATTTCGAATCCCAACCTAGTTTCCTAGCAATACGAAAACTAGTATAAGCCACGTTAATCGAATGCTCCATTCTCGTCGAATGTTGGTGCTGTACGATGCCATCCAAGCGCTGAAAGCGTGGATGATCAATCAAATGCCCCACATGCTCCATAAATTCCTTGTCTCGCTCATATCTTTTCATACAAGTCACCTCTTTCAACTACATTATAGCACAATGCCTTAAATTAAGCTGAAAAGAACAATACCAGTTGCCACTGCCACATTTAAACTTTCTGCCTGACCAGGCATTGTAATATGAACCAAGACATCTGCCAGATTTCCCATTTCCTCGGTAATCCCCTGCCCTTCATTTCCCATGACAAGAGCAAAGCTAGAAGGCTTCTCTATTTCTCTATAATCAACAGAGGTTTTAGATAAAGTTGTCGCCATGACAGGCACACCCGTCGTTTGAAGTTTTTGACAGGCCGAGATGACATCCGTCCGCCAAATAGGCAAGTGAAAATGCGATCCCTGCATAGAACGCAAGGTCTTTTGATTATAAATATCGGCAGATTTATTAGAAATAATAACACCATCTAATCCAGCAGCATCTGCTGTACGTATCATAGTCCCAACATTCCCAGGATCTTGGACATCTTCAAGGATTAGGTAACGCCCCTCTGACACATTTTCAAATTCTTGATTGGACATGCTCACTTCAGCTACAATTCCTTGTGGTGTTGGTGATTCTGTCAACTCTTTAAGAACTTCAGGACTAACAAGTGTCACACCAGACACTCCTGATACGCGCTCTGCCATTGTTTCCAAAACAAAAACATTAAGAAATCTAGCACCTGCTTTTTGAGCCTCTTCAAATAGATGCCAGCCTTCAATAAGATAAGAGCTCTTTCTATGTTTTTTTTGTAAGAGTTTCTTCGTTTTTTTAATGAGATTATTTGATTTTGAGGTTATAATAGTCATAAGAATATTATATCATACGTGAGGGTGTTTCATGAAAAAAGTACATTTAATTGTGTCTGGACGTGTTCAAGGAGTTGGTTTTCGCTACTCAACCTATGCCCTTGCACTAGAAATAGGAGATATTTATGGACGAGTCTGGAATAACGACGATGGGACAGTAGAAATCCTAGCCCAATCCAATGATGCTGCTAAGATGGCCAAATTTATCCAAGAAGTGCGTAAAGGACCATCAAAATGGGCGAAAGTAACTTATGTTGATGTTAAAATGGGACAATTTGAAGATTATACCGATTTTCGGATGGCCAATTAAAATCAGTCTCAAGAACTATTGTATATTTTGCTAAAAAACAGTAAAATAGTAAGGTAAAATTAAATTTAAAGGAATAGTTATCATTGAAAAAGAAACTAAATCGTATCTTTCTTTCAGGACTAGGGCTGTCAATGCTTTTACTTCTGTCTGGATGTGTTCAAACTACTAAGGAAAATGGACAAATTGTTCCGACTGGAGAAGGTTGGGTATACAATCTCTTAGTAAGACCTATGGGATCTGTCATCCAATTTTTCGCTACTGACATGGGATTAGGATTCGGTGTTGCCGTTATCCTCGTAACCATTATTGTGCGATTCCTCATTCTTCCACTTGGACTCTATCAATCTTGGAAAGCCAGCTATCAATCTGAAAAGATGGCTTATCTAAAACCTATTTTTGAGCCAATTAATGAACGCATGAGAACTGCAACATCTCAAGAAGAGAAACTTGCAGCTCAATCAGAGCTTATGGCTGCTCAAAAAGAAAATGGAGTAAATCCTCTAGGTGGTATGGGATGCTTGCCACTATTGATTCAAATGCCATTCTTTACAGCTATGTATTACGCAGCTCGATTTACTGACGGTGTTGCTGAAAGTAGCTTCCTTGGTATGGATCTTGGCCAACGCAGCTTGATTTTAACAGGTGTTATTGCTGTTCTTTACTTCGGACAATCTTGGTTATCAGTACAAGGTGTCGCTGAAGAACAAAAAGCACAAATGAAATCTATGATGTTCATGATGCCTCTAATGATGATTTTCATGTCTATCAATCTTCCAGCTGGTGTTGGACTCTACTGGTTAGTCGGTGGTTTCTTCTCTATCTTCCAACAATTGATTACAATGTATATCATCAAACCACGCCTACGCAAAAAGATTGCAGATGAATTTGAAAAAAATCCGCCAAAGGCTTACAAAACAACTAAAGCCCGTAAAGATGTAACACAAGCAAGTGATACTACTGTTCAATCAGCTATCACCACAAATAACAAACGTCGCAATGCTGGTAAACAGCGTAAACGTAAATAAGATAAAAAGACTTGGAAAAATGATTCCAAGTCTTTTATGTTGTCTAATCTTGGACAAAAATATTTCATCCTCATTAATATAGTCAAAGAATATCAAAATCAGACGAGGAAATGAGCTGAATGCTGTACTAGATAGTATCAAATCAAAACTGACATCCCTTCACTTTTTCAAAGCACCAACGGTCCACTTTTCATTGTGGTATTGAAAATGAAGATCCTGAGGGTAGCTAATTGTTAGCAGAAACCATGTGCATCTGAATTGATGTTAAACCAAGAGATACTTCCACATTCTCCTCGCCATTAAATCATTGAATATAAAAAATCTGGAACTCATTTTAGGTTCCAGACTTTCTTTAATAGTTATGCTGTTTTTTCAACGCTCAAAATTTTAACGTCATAACTTCCTGCAGGTGAAGTGATTGTGGCAACATCACCAGTTTTCTTACCAATAAGTGCTTGAGCAATCGGGCTTTCGTTAGAAATTTTTCCTGAGAAAATATCAGCACCAGCTGCACCAACGATGTGGTAAGTATCTTTATCAGCTGTGCCAACTTCTTGGACAAGAACTGTTTTACCAATAGCTACTTCGTCTTTTGCAACTGCATCACTATCAATGATTTCAGCATAACGAATTTTTGTTTCAAGGATTTGAATTTGTCCTTCAACAAATGCTTGTTCATCTTTTGCTGCTTCGTACTCAGAGTTTTCTGAAAGGTCCCCGTATGAACGAGCGATTTTAATGCGTTCAACGACTTCTGGACGACGGACGAGTTTGTACTCTTCTAATTCCTTCTCAAGTTGCTCTTTTTCAGCAAGTGTCATTACATAAGTTTTTTCTGCCATTTTGAATTCTCTTTCCTAAATAGTGTTATCTGAAGTCTTTCGCTTCATCATAAATGTAAGCATGGTGCAATTTATGACACCATGCTTATTTGTTTTTACTGACTTAACTGACTGTTAATATATTTCTCAACATTTGCTTCATGTTCTTCATATGTTTCAGAATAATAAACTGCTCCAGTTTTTACATCTGCTACGAAGTAATAGTAATCAGTTGACGATGGATTAACAGTGGCCTCAATAGCTGATAGACTTGGGCTATCAACCGGCCCAGGAGTCAAACCAGTATTGGTATAAATATTATACGGTGAATCAATTGCTGTGTCAATAGCTGCATCCTCTGCAAGTGTTGTTTTTTCTCCAAGTTTCCCCATTGCATATAAGATTGCAATATTACTTTGCAAAGGCATAGCGATGTTAAGGCGGTTATAAAAGACACTAGCTATGTTACGGCGATCTTCATCAGTTGACCCTTCTTTTTCAACTAGTGAAGCCAATGAGAGAACCTCATTAACCGTTAACCCTTTAGCAGCAATTGTATCATAATAGTTAGCAAGGTAGGCATCAGTCGTTGCCAACATATGCTCAACTAGTCCTTCAAGAGTTGTATCCTCATAGTAATCATAAGTAGCTGGGAAAAGGTAGCCTTCCAACTGATAAGTTACTTGGTCTGCACTTGGTAGACTGGCGAAAAGTTTAGGATATTTTTCTGCCATTTCAGAAATAAAATCTTTATTCTGAATTAAGGTCATAAACTCTTCTGAATCAAAAGGTGTTTTCTTACTTTCACCTTTGGTCGCCTGTGCATTTGTAGCAACTGCAGTGGCTATCTGTTTAAGGGTATAGCCTTCGGTTACAAGAATCTTACCTAGTGCTGGTCTTTCAGGCTCTGCAGTTCCACCTTCTTGAAGTAGCTTACTGATCTCATCTAAATCCATGCTGGCTTTAAAGTTGTAATAGCCACTACCAAAATTAGTATAGTTTTTAAATTTAGTGTAGAAATTAAAGATAGTCGCATCTTTAATAATCCCTGATTCTTCAAGAATTTGACCAATATATTTATTACCAGAACCAGCAGGAATTTCGACAGATACGTATTCTGATGATTCACTGTCTAGCGGTCCTATAGCTTTAGTAACATAGCGGTAACCAAAGAATGAAGTTACTAGTAAAATGATTACAATTGCAGAAATTAAAACAGATGCAATTCTTTTAGCTAGACTATCTGTTTTTTGTCGCTTGCGACGCCCCCTTGAAGTTGGCATTTCATTAGCCTCAAAATCATCTCTTTCAGTTGAATCATCTTGAGATTCAGTCAGTGATACTTCAGTTTTATTTTCTAAAGTCATGCTAGATGAGCTCTCATCAATAACAAGTTTTTCCTCAACCTGCTCAACATCTGGTTCATCAACTAGATTTTCATCACTTTCCTCTTCTTGAACTTCAGGTTTCGGTTCAACATTCCGAATATCAACTTTAGTCTGATTGGGTAAATCAAATGCCTGTTCAAGATTCTCAAGAACTTTATCCACCTCTTGGCGACTTGAATCAATATCAAGTTTGTTTTCTTCAAGTGCTTTTTGAGCTTCAGATGCAATCCTTATTTTTTCTGCTATTAACTCGGCGTCTTTAGACTGTCTAAGACGTTGAGCTTTTTGCTCAGCTTCCAACAAAGATGCCCGTCTGGCTGCCTCTTTTTTTTCCTGTTCTTCCCGTAAGATTTCCTCATCTCTTAGTTTTCTCAAACGGGTAGCCTCTTCAATTTCTGCAAGTATCTGTTCTTTAAAACTTTTACCTTCTAAATTGTTTGGCTTCTCATTATTAAAATCGGTCAAAGCTAGTCCTCCTAGATTTAATCAAACGCCATTATAACCTAAAAACATGATAAAATCAATCAAATAACCCTTTTTGTCACTGATTCGTAACAAATAGAAAGCGTTTTATTGTTTTATATAAGGATTTTCCCAAACCATGTTATACCAGTGACTTCCTCCATGTGTTGAATTGGACTCACCTTCATCAACAAAGCCATTCATCTCATAATATGATATCAAATAATCATGACAAGTAAGGTTGATTCCCTCTCTTTTTTGAGCTACAGCCAAATCTTTCATGGCAGCTAAAAGAGCTGTTCCAATTCCCTGTCCTTTGAAGGGTTGATCAATAGATAAACTGGTAATAGCGATGTATCCACCTTCTTTTTCATTAGCTATAACATGATGGAATAGGTCATCTGTCAAATAACGTTTAAATACGGCAGGACCTTCGATGTAGCCTGCAACCTTGCCATCGATTTCAGCAATTAGAAAGGTATCTGAAATAGTTGATAATCGCTCTTTCATAGCTTGAGGACTTGCTGCTTCTGCTGAGGAGAAATTAGCCTGCTCGATTCTAACAACCTCAGACCAATCTTCCATTCTAGCATGTCTAATACGCATATATCTCCTTTCAAACCTATGAAATAAGGAGCCAAGAAGCTCCTTTTTCTTATTGTTTATTCTTTGTTAAGTTTGATAAAAGTTCTTCAAATGAGTGCTCATAGAGTTGGATATCACCAGCTCCCATGAAGACATAAACTGCATTGTCATGGTCAAGAAGTGGAGAAACATTTTCAACAGTAACAATCTTAGCAGGTTTAACAATTTTCTCTGCAAGATTTTCAACTTTAACATCACCGTGGTCAACTTCACGCGCTGAACCATAAATTTGTGCAAGATAAACTGCGTCTGCTTCGTTAAGTGCACTTGCAAAGTCATCTAACAATGCAATGGTACGGGTAAATGTATGCGGTTGGAAAATAGCAACAATTTCTTTTGATGGGAATTTTTGACGAGCCGCATCAATTGTAGCAATAATTTCAGTTGGATGGTGAGCGAAGTCGTCAATAATAACTGTCCCATTAATAACTTTTTCAGTAAAGCGACGTTTAACACCTGAGAAAGTCTTCAGATGTTCAGCTACTAATGCCATGTCCATACCAGCAATGTATAGATTTGCAATAACTGCTGTAGCATTTAGAACATTATGACGACCAAATGTTGGTACATGGAAATTTCCGAGCTCAACTTCGCCATGTTTAACTTTAAAATCTGAACCATTTGTTGTACGAGTTATATCGTAGGCAACAAAGTCATTATTCTCCTTGAAACCATAGTAATAAATTGGTGCTTCTGCTGTGATTTTTCTCAGATAGTCATCTTCACCATAGATAAACAAACCTTTTTTAACTTGTTTAGCATAATCGTTAAAAGCATCAAAAACATCATCTACGCTTGTGAAATAATCTGGGTGATCAAAGTCAATATTTGTGATAATTGAATATTCTGGGTGATATGGCATGAAATGACGCTCATATTCATCAGATTCAAAGACAAAATATTTACTATTTGCTAAACCACGTCCTGTACCATCACCAATCAGATATGAAGTTTCTGTGATGTTTTTCAAGACATGTGATAAAAGTCCGGTTGTAGAAGTCTTACCATGTGCTCCTGCAACTCCCAAACTTGTAAATTGTGTCATGAATTCCCCAAGAAATTCATGGTAACGTTTGAATTGGAAGCCATTTTTAATAGCGTAAGCCACTTCAATATTATTATCTTCTCGGAATGCATTTCCTGCAATTAGTTCAACATCTTCAGTAATATTATCTTCTGAGAACGGAAGAATTGGAATACCTGCTTGTTCTAGTCCGCGTTGTGTAAAATAATATTTTTCGACATCAGAACCTTGCACTTTGTGTCCCATTTGATGAAGCATGAGTGCTAAGGCACTCATACCTGATCCTTTGATTCCAATAAAATGATATGTTTTTGACATGATTACTCCTTAATGTGAGCACAAAAATTCAAGCTAAGCTCTAGCAAATTTCAATTGACGTCTTCAAATCGCGTCAAGTTGAGTTCTTGTGCAATACGATGCTCTTTTTGAGCTGTATTTTCTTTTTTATTATATATTTGACTACGCTTTAGGAAGTCATAGTTATTCTTCTGATTTGTTTTTGGTTCTGGATTTACCTTTTGATATATGGTTGGTAATTCTGCAAGAATATACTGTTCTTGTTTAAGTTTTTCACCATAACGACTAAAGTCATTGTCAGATTTAGATGTTTTTTTAACTGCAGTAGCCTGTAGATCTTTTTGGAAGGTTGCTTTAGAAGGTTTTTTAACTTCATTGAGTAAGTAGTTCTGACGTTTTTCTTTAACATCACGTCTGGCCTTCTCTCGCGCTAACTCTGCATATGATTTTCCCTCGTTTATCGTTTTTTCACGATCAACCGCCAATCTTTGATTAGGTAATGAATCTACCTGTCCAATCGAATGAGAGGGATTGCTATAATCTTTATCTTGGTAAAGGCCATTGATATTTGTAATCAAGTCCTCATTTTCATATAAATTCATGATGACTGGTGTACCAACGATTGGTTCGTTATCATCCACTGAAGGAAATTGATATGTTGACATCTCTAAGACCTCACATCCTTTCTAGTACTATAGCATTACTATTATAAACTAAATGACGTAATTTTTCAAAATTTTCCTTTTGCACATCTTTCAACTAAAAATAATAATTCGTTAAAATCTTCTGTACCCTTTGCTTTTATTATTTTAACCAACAAAAAAGCTTGGAACTGATGTCCCAAACTCCAATTAATGTGATGATACTGAAAAATCAATTCCAACTTTTTCTGAAAGGATTTTCCAAAGGTAATATGCTATATAAAAATCAATACAACCATGAAGGAGCGAACCAAAGCCAATTAAACCGATCAAAGTTCCTACAAAGGCAGTGCTACTTTGAGTTCCCTGCGTTAGAACGAAAACTACAAAAAATTCCGCAAGCCCATGAATGAAATTAATTATCAATGCAAATAAGAAAACACGAAGCGGTTTTTTAAAATCATTTGGATGCTTTTTAATCCACAATGAACCTAGTAGAGCAAATATAAAGTGAGACACAGCTCTCATAACAATGACAATTGGAAAACCTGCCATCAAAAAACCAAAACTCGTTCCTAAAGCCACTAGAATAGCAACAAGTGGAGAAATGAACATAGCCAGAAATACCGGAACATGACTAGCCAGTGTAAAAGATGCCGGCCCAATAATAACTTTAATTGGCATCACCATTGGAATCAAAATCCCAAATGCGACTAAAATTGCAGTGAAAACTAATGCTTTTGTCTCTTTATTTCTCATTTTCAAACCTCTTATAAATTACTGGATTTTTTCCAGAAGTTTGAAAACTATTATACACTCCATATATTCACCTGTCAAGACACCTATTTAGTTTTCTCCTAATATAAAAGATGCTTGAGTTAAGTCTGCCTTTATTTTGTCAAATTCATCTTTACTCTGACAAGAAATAGTGTGGACATGTATCCCTTGCGTTAGCGTCGAAAGAAGAGTAGCCTGTGACGTCTCAATCTTTGACATGAAGTTATTAATATCATCATTCGACTTGATATTCAAGGGAGCTGTTAGCATGCCATAAACTGGATGCTCCACCTCGACATCAACAACAATTCCCCCATTTTCCACAATCAACTCAAGTTCTTCTCTAGTACTAGATATATCATGACGACAGGCAATTTTCCCAATGAATTGACTAGAATAAAGAGATTGGGTTAACACATAGCCTCTTGGTGTTGAAATGATATCATTACCATTAGCTCGTAGAAGGGCAACATCTCCAACAATAATCTGACGGCTAACCCCTAATGTCTTTGCTAGATGACTAGCAGAAATAGGATCTGTAACCTGACTAAGACTTTCAATAATTTTTTGTCGGCGTTCTGCTGCTTTCATTTTCCATCCTCCTCAATTCTGATAATGCTATATTACCACAAATCTATTTATCTGATAAGCAAGTAAAATGATTTCTAGTTATTTTTACTTCGATTTCAAATAGGCTACTTATAGTTGAAAATGTCACGATAGATGATTTTTCCCCAAAAAAAGAACCAAGTCAAAGACTTGATTCTAATACTTATTATTCACCACCAAGGTAGTACTCACCAGTAACGTTCAATTTTTCGTCAAATTCGAACACCAATGGTGGGAAGTTAGGGATTTCAACATCCATGATTTCGTCATCTGACAATTGTTTGATGTGTTTTACAAGGGCACGGATTGAGTTACCATGTGCACCAACGAAAACATTTTTACCTGATTTAAGCGCTGGAGCGATTTTATCTTCCCAGAAAGGAAGTGCACGTTCCAAAGTAACTTTCAAGTTTTCTGCATCTGGAATAACAGAATCATCAAGCAAAGCGTAACGACGGTCTGTGTGAGCTGAGTGCTCATCATCTTTTGCCATATCTGGAGGCAATACGTCATATGAACGACGCCAGATGTGAACTTGTTCATCACCAAATTGCTCAGCTGCTTCAGCTTTGTTTTTACCTGTCAAACCACCGTAGTGACGTTCGTTCAAGCGCCATGATTTTTCAACTGGTACCCAAAGTTGATCAGATGCTTCAAGAGCAAGGTTAGTTGTTTTGATAGCACGTTTAAGAACTGAAGTGAAAGCAAGGTCAAACTCGATTCCTGCTTCTTTAATCAATTTACCAGCGTCAATAGCTTGTTGAGTTCCTTTTTCTGAAAGGTCAACGTCTGCCCAACCAGTAAAGAGGTTAGCTTTGTTCCATTCTGACTCACCGTGGCGAGCGAAAACCAATTTTACCATTAGTTGTTCTCCTTTTAATGATACAATAGCCTTACGGCTGTGTGCAATAATATTTACGACTATGTTCAGTCGCATACGTTACCATTTTACAAAAAAATACCAAAAAAAGCTACTAAAATAACGTTTTCATTAAAAATTTAAGTTTTTAATGTTCGCATGGCATTTAGAACTGCAAGTACCGTCACACCAACATCTGCAAAAATAGCTAACCACATATTGGCAATTCCTAAACTTGCTAAAAGTAGGACTAAAACTTTGACAGAAATTGAAAAAATAGCATTTTCATGAGCTATTCTTATAGTCTTACGGGCAATTGTAATAGCTTGGGCAATTTTACCAATCTCATCATTCATAACGACGACATCAGCTGCTTCAATAGCAGCATCGCTCCCTAAGCCACCCATGGCGATACCGATATCAGCACGCGCCAATACTGGTGCATCATTAATCCCGTCACCAACAAATCCAATGGTCTTCTTATGAGATTTTGATTCCATTAGCTTTTCTAATCGCTTAACTTTATCTGCTGGCAATAGCTCAGCTTCAAAGCTAGTTAGATTAAGCTCCTCAGCAACTGATTGAGCAACTTTTTCATGATCACCTGTCAGCATGATACATTTTTTTACACCACGTTTACGAATTTCTTGAAGACCGGATTTAGTATCTGATTTAATACGATCGGAAATCACGATATGACCAGCATAGACACTGTCAAGCGCGACATGGACAATAGTTCCCACATAATGACAATTTCTCCAATCGACACCTAACTCATCCATATATTTGCCATTTCCCACAGCAACATTTTGTCCATTGACAGTGGCGCTGATGCCATATCCTGATAATTCCTTTACATCGGAAACCAAACAATCATCCGCTTCTTTTTTGTAAGCTGCTCGAAGTGATTGAGCAATAGGATGACTGGAAAATCTCTCAACATGACTAGCCAAATGGAGCAGACGTTCCTCTTCAATTCCATTTGGATGTAGCGCAGTTACTTGGAATACGCCTTCTGTCAAAGTACCTGTTTTATCAAATACCAGTGTTTCAAGATGAGCTAAATTCTCCAAATGATTAGAGCCCTTAACTAAAACTCCAATTTTTGAACTTGCTCCTAAGCCTCCAAAAAAACTCAGTGGAATTGAAATAACCAAAGCACAGGGACAAGAAATGACCAAAAAGGTTAATGCTCTGCTAAGCCACTCAGGAAAGTTTGCGCCAAAATTGCCAGACAAAAGTGGAGGGAGGAAAGCAAGAACAAGTGCCAAAATGACAACCGTAGGTGTGTATATGGCAGCAAAACGTGTCATAAAAGTTTCATTTTTAGACTTAAAATCAGCTGTATGCTCCATCAATTCTAAAATCTTAGTTAAGGTGGAATCTTCCAAGACCCGGAGAACTTTTACGTGAATAAGACCTGACATATTGACTGTTCCAGAAAGAATTTCATCACCAACTTCGATTGTCCTTGGTAAACTTTCTCCAGTTAAAGCCGACGTATCAACTTGGGTCTTACCTTCAATGACAACGCCATCAATTGCAATCTTTTCACCAGGTTTAATAAGAATAATATCACCGAGTGCCAGTGAGCCTGGTTCAACATCTATTAATTGACTGTCTCTTTCTAGGTGAACAATAGTTGGTCTTAAATCTAACAAGTCAGAAATTGATTTTTCACTACTTCCTTCTGCAATATTCTCAAAAAGCTCCCCAACTTGATAAAAAATCATGACAAAGACAGCTTCAAGGAATTCTGCTTGGCCAGTCATAAAACTCAGTCCAAACGCCCCTAGAGTTGCCAATGACATAAGGAAATGCTCACTAAAAAGATTACCTTTCCATAATTTTAACAAAGCTTTTTTCAGGACATCATATCCCGCCAATAAATAAGGAATGCTGTAAAGTAAAGCTTGTCCCCAAAGGGGCAACTGACTCTTTTTAACAAATAGGAAAACAGTCACCATTAAAAGAGTCGCACCTAAAATTCGTCTTAATTTCAGTTTAGCTTTTGATGACATTTTCAATCCTCCTGATAATGCTCAACAACAGATGTGAGAATTCGATCAATATGCTCATCTGATAATGAGTAGATTTGATTTTTACCATCACGACGTGATGTTACAATTTTTAAGTGCTTCAACAATGTAAGCTGATGCGATATTGCTGAGGGGGACATCTTCAGACTTTCTGCAAGCTCACTAGATTTTTTACTAGATTCTCGAAGCGACCAGATAATTTGAGTACGTGTTTCATTGCCCAGCGCTTTAAAAAAGTGAGCAACATCTTCTAGTAATTGTCCTTCTAATTTATCTGTCACTTTAAATTGATTCATAGTCATAATATTTCCTTGATAACATTTTTATGTTTGAACATTTGTTCAAATGTTATTATATCACTCTCTCAACTTTAAGACAAACCAAAACATGATTATTAAAATATTTTATTCAAGGGCTCTGCTATTGTTCGGAAATGACTTGATTTCATCTCCTTTAAATAGTAAAATAGAGTAAAATATCATACAATAGGAGAACATTATGGTTTCAACCGCTACTAAAATCGGTAGTTTCACTTTTGATAATTGCCTAATGAATGCTGCAGGGGTTTACTGCATGACCCGAGAGGAATTACTAGAAATTGAAGCTTCTGCTGCAGGTTCATTTGTTACAAAAACCGGAACTCTAAACGCGCGACCTGGAAATCCCGAACCTCGTTATGCTGACACTTTACTTGGTTCTATCAATTCTATGGGATTGCCTAATCATGGTTATCAGTATTACCTAGATTTTGTGACTGAGCTCCAAAACAATCCAGATAGCAAACCTCATTTCTTATCATTAGTTGGTTTATCACAAGATGAGACGCACACTATTTTAAAAGCGGTTGAAGCATCTGATTACAAAGGGCTTATCGAGTTAAATCTCTCTTGTCCAAATGTCCCTGGAAAACCTCAAATCGCTTACGACTTCGAAACAACTGAAGCTATTCTAACTGAAGTTTTCACGTATTTTACTAAGCCACTGGGGGTTAAGTTACCACCATATTTTGATATTGTGCATTTTGACCAAGCAGCGGCTGTATTTAATAAATTTCCTCTTACATTTGTCAACTGTATCAATTCAATTGGAAATGGGCTTGTTATAGAAGACGAGACTGTCTTAATTAAACCCAAAAATGGATTTGGTGGAATCGGTGGAGACTATGTCAAACCAACTGCTCTTGCAAATGTCCACGCTTTCTATCAACGACTAAACCCTAGCATCCAAATTATTGGTACTGGTGGCGTTAAAACAGGGCGTGATGCTTTTGAACATATCTTATGCGGTGCTAGCATGGTTCAAATCGGAACTGCTCTCCATCAAGAAGGGCCAGCTATATTCGAACGCATCACTAGTGAACTTAAAGCTATTATGCAAGAAAAAGGATACGAAACACTGGAAGATTTCAGAGGAAAGTTAAACTATCTAGCATAAAAAAAACGTTTGGACTTTTCGAGGTCACTGAAAAAGTCATCAATATGATGGCTTTTTTGCTATACTAGAGATGAGGTGAGACTATGCTTGATAATCAGTTAACTTTGGATGTCAGTCCTTATTCTAGTTTATATGATATTGTGGTTC
>Ga0334887_1000813_pt1 | contig 46283 bp, 47 predicted proteins | sample GraSluR1_MG_10_FD_207217 | JGI IMG/M metagenome (GOLD analysis project Ga0334887, IMG submission 207217) | Sludge microbial communities from methane-producing bioreactor in Wageningen University, Netherlands - Granular Sludge_18_07-R1 | ecosystem: Engineered > Bioreactor > Anaerobic >...
TATGCCTGGTCTCCACTTTTCACGGGAAATCCCGCCGAGATATACCCGCCATCCGAGGTCCACGTGGTCACGACGCCTGCACGGATGATTCGTGGAATGCCGGCCGACCCGGCACCATCGACATGGACCACCGCAGGCCTGATGTCGACATATCCACCCTCCATGGTCGCATGTGAATACAGGATGTTGAATCCGTCCCGATCGGACTGAAGCACGGGTGCTGTGAAATACTCGACCCGGTCGATCGCGGTCACCTGTTTCAGTGTTCCGTTCACGTCGAGCTCTATTGCGAAGAGATATCTGGCATCGCTCTCTTCATCTGTCGGATTCGTTCCATACCCTGCCAGGATGTATCCATCTGGGATCTCGATTACCGACCATGCGGAATCGAGACCCTCCGACCCGTACGAGCGCTCCCATGAGACATTGCCCCCGGAATCGAGCTTCGTCACCATCGCCTGAGATACAACAATGACCGGAGCGGTGCACTGGGTGACCATGACGGTCTTATCCGGTCCGACTGGGATCGATCTTTGGGTGCAACCCGGTGTCATGACACTCTCGCTGGCATATGGCTGCCGCGAGGATACCGTTCCGTCGCTGTGATACTCGGGAACGGAGCCGAACGGAATGCGTCCCTCCTGGCCACCCGCGATAATCAATCCGCCATCCATCGTCCCGGTGATTGACCGGATCTCCTGCATGCCTGTGCTGTTGCTCCACAGGTAGCTGCCGTCCGTATCGAACCACAGGATCTCTCCGTGATGCATGGCGGCAGCATAATCTCCATTTTGTATCCGGGCTACGGAGATAAGTTCGCCGGTCTTGTTGTCGAGGACCCGGTCGTAGAGGACAGACCCCTCCGGCGAGAGCCGGATAAGACGGGGATGGGGATTTCCAATTCGCTCCAGTACCTTTCCGCCGGAGATGACGAGATCGCCTCCAGGGGTCTCGATCAGGTCGTATGCTGCATCGTCCCTGCCTGAATCGATGAGCTGCGTCCAGGCGGTCGTCCCGTCGGGATGCAGTTTTATCACGACAATGTCGCGGTTCGGGACGTAATCGCCACCGCAACCGGCGGATATCACCGCAAAGACGCATACAAGGCATACGAGGAGAAGCCCGGGAATCGACTTTCGTTTCCTATCCGGAGTGTTTTTAAATATCCTCATCGCCATTCCAACGATTTGATCATATCTCCTGGCTGCAAAAAATTCTTCCCATCCGTTCGTCAATGATTTTTGGCCTTGAAGCCATTGGTAAAAGAGTTGGAAACTCTCAAACTCCCCCGACGGATAGAGACCTGCAGTGTCCCGGTACGTGGAGGATACTTTCGGAACGGAAAAGATCCATCTGTTTCCTACACCGCGGTCTTCCTGCGATTTCCCCTGTCAAGGACGCGGTAGACGACTGTCGCAAGAACGACGTTCCAGAACATCAGGCATACGAAGACCACCGCGTTCGAGAACGGCGTATGCCAGTAGATAAACGGCACCATGGAGAGGCCTGATACGACGAACAGGAAGGGAAGGATCGCCCCTGCGACCCAGATTATTGCGTAGCATTTCAGTACACCATATATGCCCGGACATCCTCCGATTCGTTCGGGAAAACAGAGTGGCGGGACGAGGACCGCGAGCGGGATTCCGAAGGCGAGGGAGAGCGTGAGCATCATGGGTGCATCACCACGGCCGACGTACATCATGCTCACCGCCATTCCTGCCAGGAGCACTGCAAGCCGGAACGGGCGGTTATTGATCTTTTCAAGGATGAAGTAGCCGATCGAGACGATTGCGCAGCCGATAAGTCCCGCCGCGAGCTCGATCATGATCACTATACCCAGGAACCCTTCCACGTTTGTCATCCAGACCGATCGGTTGGAGCCATTCTCCTAAAGATGTATCTGTTTATAATTATGGAAAAATGAGGATACGTGAGGTTTTTGGCCCGGGAAATGCAATTTTTGAGCCCTGACAAAAATAATGAGGGGCTCACACAATCGTGGTGGTGGCATGGAGAACGGGAAAATGGTCATAACTTCCTGCTGCTATTATCATCATTCAACGATTCTTCTTTCATTGTCCAATCGGCCGGATAATCTTCGCGTATCAAAGATCCCGGTCTGTTCGAACAATGGGAAAAGAGCCCTTCACACTACGTCTGAAAATCCCCGGGGCAGGGTTCTGGTAAAACAAAAATTAAACGATTATATCTCTCATCCCGTCTACGTCAACCGTGGGATTGATGACCACGATCTCGGGAGCACACATGAAACGGAGATCTGATTTCGTGTTCGATGTCCCGATCCCCCTGGATATGTAGAACGGGACATCCCCGTTCGGCACGAGACCGCTCATCTCCACGACTCCGGACCCGGTAAGGGTCTCCATCGCAGCGATGTTTATCTGCCCGCCGTGCGTGTGGCCGGCAAGGATCAGGTCTGCGTCCCAGTCTGCACGGCATTCTGGCTCATGGATGAGGTAGATGGTGAATGCTCCCTCGCTGTCGACCACCGGAGGATCTGACAGTCCTGCCCACCCGTCGTCCACCCCAACGATCAGCACTCTCCGGCCGTCAATCGTGAGCTCCACGTATTCATTCCGAAGGACGGTGACGCCGTTCTCCTCGAGGACTTCCTCGAGGGCTGCGGCATATTCGAGATCGGTAGTCTCGTCGAACATGCAGCTGACATCGAAATTATCCACGCTCAGATCCGCCTCGCGCATCCTGAGGATCTTGTCCATGCCGGACGAAGCGGTGATGCCTGCCTTGTAGTCATGGTTCCCGAGGATTGCATACACCGGAGCGTCTATCCCGCTCCAGACCTCCTGGTATACAAAATCCTCCTCGTTCTCCCCAAACACGAAGTCGCCACCGATAAGGACGACTGATGGTTCGAGACGGTTGATCTCCCTGATCAAATCCTTCACGTGATCGACATTCCCCTCTTTCAGGTGCGGGTCGGCTATGTACACGATATTTCCCGGAGCATCATCGATATAGAGGGCGGTAACCTCGCAGGTGCCCGCTTCCCATGACGCATACCCTATCCCCGCAGGAAGGGTTACAAGGATGAGAGCAACTGCAATGTAGTGCGTGTTTGTGAACCGTGGGAGTCTCTTCGGAAGCAAGTGATAGTAAAGTAAAACCATAGCACTTATATATTTTGAGTTCATGGCATTCTCAAAAAACTATCTTATAATTCTCTCTTGCAATCAGACTCTGTATATCCCTCGTAACCGGGTTCTACAAGAGTTCCTGCTACCTCTGAAAAAATCCTTGTTTTCAGGTACCATGTCCCAAGGACTGCGACAATCAGTGCTCCGACCAGGTCGAATATGAGATCGAGCATCGTATCATCCAGGCCGTGCTGCAAGGGTTCTCCGAGAAACGAGCTGAATAAGGTGTCCAGCATATATTCCCATATCTCCCATATGGCACCCAAAGCGAGTGTAAACATGATGATGAAGAAGAAGATCTGCCACTTCTGCATCCGCAGGCAGCTGAACCGGTCAAGGAGGAAGACTGTGAGGAATCCGAGGAGCGAAATAGTAATCGAGGCAATAAAATGGGCGATTTTGTCATAATAGGGATAGAGATCTGCATACCATTGATACGAATATCCCGCTATATGGAGAAATAGTGACAGCGCTATCAGGAAATTTACCTCCCACGGGACGACAAAGTGTACGCGGTGGCGTATCGTATATGGGACCATCGTCAGGATAAGTGCGATCACCCCTGAAAACGCAACAAAATAATCGCCGATATACAGGGCCGAGATTGTGCTGATGGCTATCAAAACCTGCATCACGTAGGCCAGGTAGTACCAGTGCAATTTCACACTACCAGTATATTCAGTTTTTATTATAAACCTATTATAGCGTATCAAAACAATCCTCGCCAGGCCGGGAAATTCAAATCATTTTCTTTCAGAAATTAAGCCAAAGTCCTGAATAGATTTATTTCCACCATAACTGCTGCTGGTTGTTGGATACCACATGCACAGGGTATGCCGCGAAATCCCGGCACGAGGAGGGGGAACCTCTTTTTTATGTGGTGCAGAGTCCCGTGGCGAACACGAAGAACGGTGAATCCCTCACCGAGAGGGGTAACTCCTTTTTTTGTGGTGAAGAGTCCCCCCGGTTCATCGGCAGGGATTTGGCTTTCCGTAGACCTGCAAACCCAGGTCCGCTCCCCTGGTAGTCGGATTCGTTACGGAGAATAACCGGTTAGTACTGTCAGACAAAAAAAGACGCACGACTAAATTCCGGATAGCAGCGTTGATAAAAGGGAAATTCAAGAACCGCTTCCATTTCCACCAGGGTGTCACCACAGATTTTTGGACGAAGAACCCTTCCCAAAAATGGAGAAGAGGAGAAGACGACTGGATAATGAGAAGTTCATTCCGATAGCTGTCGTTCGAACAGGATCATATTAAGGGACTCATTCTCACTGAGTGAATCGATGTGATGCCGTACCAATAACAGTCCAATCACTAGCCCGATCATATCGGCAAAAAGATCACAGATCGTGTCCAGGAGTCCGTTGTTGTATGAGGACTTGACAAGCATATCGATGTAATACTCCCCGACTTCCCATGCAAGCATGAAGAAGACAGATATCGCAACTATCGCGACGAACATGAGCGGCGTCTTTACTCTATGATTGTAATAGTCAAGGATGATGAACAGTACAAAGACCAGCATCGCGACTGCTGCGGCGGAGACCACGTGCGCCAGCTTGTCATACACCGGTGCAAAGATCCAGTAAAACCTGCTTATCCCGCCTGCAACATGGAGGAGCAGTGCAAGGGCCACGAGGGATTTCACTCCTGCCGGAAACCTGATTTGGAGCTGTTTTTCTGCGATTACGGGGATGAGTGTCAGTATGACCGAAGGCAGAAGAACTGCGATGAGCCTGAAGGTATCGCCGATCAAGACCGACTGTATCCCGTATCCTGCAAATATAACGCATATCAGACAGACAAGGGTGGTCTCGGCATCCTGTTTCATTGCGTTATTATTGTACATCAATAATTAAAAAAATCTCTTGAACTAATGCCCATTCATGGCATATCGAATGAGGGAGTATGAGAAACGGGTCACAGTTCTCCCCCTGTAGTTCCCGGAGTTACAAAAAAAGTAAATAGCATCCTGCTCGTATAAGACTACTGTATGGAAGGAATTCAGTTAAAAGTACAGGTAAGGGCATTTCCAAGCCGGGGACGGGCGCGGATCCACGAATCAGTACTGCCTGACCTGGGGATCAAGGAGGGTGAAGCCCTCGAAATCCTGAAATACCCAGCAGCGTACGACGATGCATCCAAGCCCGTCACCGTCGGGGCTTATGCCGACACGATGATTGAAAAGGATGTCATCAAGTTAAGCCCGGAAGATATGGCGTCTCTTGGTGTGGCCGAGGGTGACACGGTGACCGTTCGAAGAAAAGTTCCCCTGACAGAACAGATCGGCAAAAAAGCCGGGGAGACCGGCAAAGCCATCTCCGAAAGCGCCACCCATGCCGGTGAAGTGATCGGAAAGAGTGCTTCGCAGGCAGGAGAGAGCATCAAGAAAGAGGCCGGACATGCAGGGGAAGCATTAGAGAAGGGCGCAAAGGACGTTTCGAAGAAGATCATGCCTGGAAAGGGTGAGAAGAACCAGTGAGATGGTGAGGCAGGATGGCCACCCCCACACCAACCACGGTAAACACACTTCCAGCCTTGTGGAACTGGTTCGAGCCCTTTTTATGGGTCATACTCCTGTTCATCGGACTCATCATAGTCTATTACATCATCAGGGAGTTACGGCTTGCCCGGGAGACCCCAAGGCTTGCCGAGATCGAGCTTGAAAAGGAGAAACTGAAACTGATGAAGATGGAGTATGAGCAGAGAGGCCAGCCGTTCTTCAAGGTGTCCCCGGAGAAGATGGAGGAGATCAGGAATCTCGACGAGGAGAACGTCCAGCTCGAGACAGATATCTATGCCAAACACAACACGGTCGAGAAGAGAATCCAGAGGCTTGAGAACATGGTGAAGAGCACAAAACTTGATCATCTCATAGAGAAGATCAAGGACGAAGAGAGAAAAGTACGGTGATTTTTTATGTTTGAGACAGGATCTGCAGAGCATGCACGGAAGAGCTCATTCAAAGATTCACTTGCAACCATTCCCCAGGCTATCGACTCACGGCTCCCATCGATGGATAAAAAGCTTGACAGGTATTTCGATGCAAACATATCCCTGATCATATCGGAATGGGGCCTTGTCACGCGGTACGACCTTGACGACCTCGAGAAACGCCTTGATGTGGTGAGCAGCGAGATCGGCACACTTGAAAAATGGCGGGCAAAACTCGAAGACCGGGCCAAAAACATCGAATCCGCCATCAGGGAGATGGAGGGGTCCTGAATGATCGGGATTGACAACTATCTTGGAGGTTACCTGGACAGGCGCATGAAATACATGATCGAGGAGTGGAGTCTTGGCACGCACCGGGATCTTGGCGATCTCGAGGTCAGGCTCAAGGACCTCGAGGAAGATATCCAGGAACTGGACAAATTCGAGATGGAGGCTGATGCGAAGCTTACCGATCTCGAGAAGAGGATCGAGCGGATCAGGGAGGTGAAGAAATGACCATCGTCGAAGCGCTTCTTATCATCCTCATCCTCGCAGTCATTGCGTTCTTTGTGTACTATTACCTCAGGGGTACTTCGGGAAAAGTCTCCATCACCCGCCCGATGGAAAGCCGTGTCGACGAGTATCTCGACAGGCGGTTCGAGCAGATGGTTTCAGAATGGTCCCTCATGAACAAATACCAGGTACGTTCTTTCAAGGAGAAGAAGGAGGAGATTCTAGCCGACCAGGAGAATAAAGTCGAGGGACTGAAGGACTTTGAGCATGATATGATCGACACGCTGGCAAGACTGGAGGAACGCCTGAATGCTCTGGAAAAGCAGGTCGAAAAGTGATAGCCACTCGAAAGACCCAGGCACCTCAGATTTTTATTCCCGCTTGAAAGACGACATTCCCGTCATGAGAAAGCAGGGTGTGCCCCCGGAGAAAGATCCTTCCTCCTTCTCCAGGTTTTACTGTGATCTCTGCAATGATTCGTTCCCGCTCTCCGAGCTGAAACAATGCACCCTGTGTGGCCGCTGGGCATGCTCCTCCTGCTGGACTTCCGAGTACTATCTCTGTAACTCCTGCAATGGAATATTGAAACTGCACATGCTTCCCCGACAGGAAACTGGACGGAAATAGACCCGGAATAATTCACTTTTACACGCTGTCGGTCCATTTCTACGCAAATTATACCTATTGCCCCCTTACTCATTCTTTTCGTGGCGGGATCCCGGCCGGAGTATCCAGGTTCTTGTCCTTATTCGAAGGAAAAATTGTCATTGGCCCTGGCATATGACGATTACCCGGGGACCCAAGCGTTCAGCGTTGTGTAAGCTGTTAAAAATGGGTCTTCGCTACCTGGCGCGGGTTGGATTGATGAACCGGATACATTTTGTGGGGGATATCCGCCGTCACACCCCCATGTGCGATGCCCGCGCCGCCGCCCGAAAAAATACCGCGAGGCTGATTCACAGTCAAAATCTGAGCAATTGGGTATGAGTTCTGTGAGGGGGGCCCCGGCGGTGGTTATGAGTGACTGAACTGGTATGCAGATAACAATTCGATTCGGTCTCCTCACACAAAACAGCGAGGAGGCTAAAAAAAGATGAACCGGGATACAGATTATTTGGGGAAGCGAGGGAGCATGTTCCACTCACATCCTGGAACTACCCTGTTTATCAAAAAAAAGGACCTGGCCCCATCCGGTGTGTCTGGTGGCAGGAGAAAAATTATACGGGCTTGTAATCCCTGTCCACTGTGAAGGACTTGATTATCTGAAATGCATCCCGTTTGTAATAATCAAAGACCGTTTCCTGCGTGGAATACGGACCGCTGTAGGTCAGGATGTAGACCTTCTTGTCAATGATCGTGTAATATTGCATATAACTCTTTTCGGGATTTCCACGCTTGTCGCGTGTGAAGAAATCAATCCGGTAGGCCTTGTTGCCGGAGAGTGTGGTGGGAGAGCTCTTGCTGGTGGTCGTAATGAAATGTGTCTGCTGGAGGGTCGAGATTGCATCGTTGAAATAGTCCTCGAGCACCAGCGTCGACGGGTTCTGCACAATATCGACTGTGAAGGTTGAGATTAATTTGTAGCATTCCGTGGTATCAGGGTCACATTCCAGCTCCGGCGGTGTTGTGATGATGATTGCAGGACTTGCTGAAGATTTTGATTTATCCACAAAGTCCCATTCCCTCGGGTATTCAAGGGAGAAGCGATATTTCGCATTTGAAAATGTTATCCATGGAGGTGGTGTCGGGGAAGGTGTTGGAGATGGTGTCGGTTTCGGTGTCGGAGTTTGCGTAGGCACAGCAGTTGTGACCTCAGTGGTGACGGCCATCCTCACGGCGGCTGAACTGTTCATATCCGGATTGCTGCTGGAGTTCGTCAGGTTCTGGCCTGGATGGAGGTGCATATTGATAAGCTGCTGGATGCCCTCGTCCGAAGAGCGATCAAAAGAAACCAGGTACACATTCGCACAGAGCGAAATTATCAGCAGAACAGCGAGTATTCTTTCTCTCATCATGTATCTGACACATCTTTATCAATTATTCGAACAACGGTTGCAGGACAATATATCTGCTGTTATAATGTTTATATCTTAAGATCTGCCCTGTATGCCCGGCAATACCGGCCTTCCTACCTGTCTCGAAAAAATGGGTTAGTCCTTGATCAGAATTGCCCCGAATATCAGGAGAAATATACCTATCAGAATTGCGACTATCCCGATTACGCCCTTTAAAAAGGAGATTACCTCCGGGACAAACAGCCATACTCCGTATATTCCAAGGATAACCAGAATGATCCCGGCAATAAGACTCACTACACCTGTTTTATCCATCTTTACCAGTCCTCTCTCTTACATGGTTTTTGTTTCAAGGAAATAAGCGTATTGGCAAAAATAAAAAACAGCCGCCATTACCGACATTGGAATTGCCTGATTTGCGGAGACACCGATCCATGTATCCGCCCGTCTGACAAGTTCATGCGAAAAACCAGGAGATGCACAAATCAACCCGTACAAAAATCACCTTTCCCTGGAGTGATCAACCGGGAATCCGGACGACCCTGAATACGGAATAAAAAAAATCCATCCCTACTACGTGGGTTTGTGGTGATCCGGGAACGGTTCTTCCTCACTCTTCCATCGCAGCATAGACCTGCTTGAAGAGTTCCCGTGTCTCGAGGCCTTCCTCCCGGGAGAGTTTCTGGATTGCAAATCCGACATGGACCAGGACAAATTCCCCGATCTTCGCATCCACAAGATCCATCCTGATCTCCTGTTGGAGGTCGCCATAATCCACGACGCCGATATTTCCGTCCTTTATCTCAAGGACTTCTGCAGGGACTGCTATACACATGTTCCATTCACTCCGGTCGTAAAACCCGGTATTGTACAATAGTATGGGCCGGGTCGGACATAAATGAACCGGATGGATCACTTGAGGATCCCTACGATCCGGGTGGCACAGGGTTTTAATCAAAGTGGAATAACCTGCCGAAAACAGATGCCCGGACCTGCGATCTCATACAGGTTTTAAAAAGGAGGATCGGTGAATGATACCTTTAATGCATCTGATCAGGAGCTTCCGATTGAAAAAAACCGGATGTTAATCTCCTGTTTCTCCTACTCTCCCGTTATCCCGTCTACCGGGGCTCGCGAAACGGCACGAACCTGCTGCCTTCCATCGCGATGCCATCCACTATCTTCTTCTCCCTCTCTATATCCCCATTTGTGGTCAGGGCAACGACCTCCACATAATCGGCAAGAGGGCCTGCCCTCACCTTCGGTGCGAGGATCTCCTGGACCTGGAAGATGCCGGCAGAGTTTGACATGCTGATACGAAGTTCGATGGGTTTATTCCTGCCGGGAGCGATCTCGACCCTGTCGATGGCAAGCGCCGATACGGAGTGGATGGTGATACTGCCCGAATCGAACGCTTCCCTGCCCCTCCCTTTTGTCATGTCAGTGGAATCCCCGATACAGACCAGCCCTGCCTCGATGGTGAGCGGTGGGGGTTCTCCGTGGTGGGAATAGATTGCCGAGAGGATGAATGACCGTATACGGGTGCGTGTAGCAACGTCCTCGTAGACGGCAGGCAACAGGCGGTCCAGGACAGGCATCACGATCTCGATTCCGACAACAAAATGGGCTTCCCGGTGTACCTGGTTTCCGAAATCGTGGCATAACGTGGCAACAAGGACCACGAGCGCCGCATCATCGGCATCTCCGTATCCCATCCTGACGATATCGGGATCGATCCCGGCGTCGATCAGGAGGTCGAGCATGGTGAGGGCGGAGGCGGTCGCGACCTTTGCGTGGATCTGGCCGTGGTCGTTCATCCCCAGTTTCTTCACCGTAATGAAGTTCGCCATACTCCACATGGTGATCACTTCAGGGTCAGCGGAGAGTATCTCCCACATCTTCTTCGCCCGGTGGCGTCCTTCGAGATGGAGGCGGATGGTCCTCTCGGCCTCCTGTTCCAGTTCTGCATATGGTCCCTTCCCATGGGCTTCGATACTGAACGGCTTCCCGGTCATTGTAGCACTACCGTAAGAAGAGAATGGCAACGAGAGGTGATAGTGGTATGGGAACATGCCAGGTATTGGGATGAAAGCAGAGGTGAACGTGCTTCTGCATCAATAAACATCAGAAAAACGGTAGTCCCTCCTATTGACTTCGAAAACGAGACATATAATCTCGCTGACCTCTCGTCCAATACAGTGGTTCAATAGAGCCGGGAAAAAATGGGAAGAGAATTACCTTCTCATTGCCGATCCGTAGTGCATCAGTTTTTCGAAGTTGTTGATATCCCCAAATACCATTGTATCTTCAGAGAATTCGATCTGCCCTGCGGGTGCATCCGGATACAAGAGGATAATCCGGCCCTGGTCAAATATCCTGATGCCCCCGCTGCCCTCCTGGGTCAACACGTCCATATGTGCAGACGTGATTCCCCGGGAGGGCACATCGGTTGCAAACCCGGTGACGAGAATGTCGTGGTTCAGCTCAACAGGGGAATCTCCCGATGGCACCACGAACCGGTCGGTTGTCGTTGTCCTTACCTTTGCGACAGACATGTCGATGAGGCTTCCGGCATCAGCACTGTTACAGTAAGAGGGAGTTAATATCGTTTCAAAGGCTGTAAAAGGACAGAGAATAACCTGATCCGTGAGGTACCGGGTAGCGGTTCCATCGACAAATATGTTGTCGGCAGAGGTGATTCGTGCCCCGTCGATACCGACAAAGGCAATCTCCTTGGTCGCCTCGATATCCCATTGACCGCTGACCTGCCCTGAAGTCTCGACATCGAGCTCCTTGTCATAGTAAATGAGTCCGTTGCCGTTTGATGATGTCTCTTCAGAATACGTGGACTGATATGCTGTAGCAAAAAAAATGTTCAGAGGTGGAATCCCGGGCAGTCCGCGAGGGTCATTGGATATCAGCCACTGCATGTCGGACGAGGAGGCAATGTTCCCAATCGCGTATACCGTGGTGGAGATATCGATACCCTGTGTTTCCGTCACTGCGGGAATACCTGGATCGGCGAACGCAAACCCGGAGAGGAGAGTAAAAATGATACATATACATACGAGTTTTTTCATCGATTCCTCCTTTCATTGAGGGCAAGAACGCCAGTATTACTACCTTTAGAAAATAGGAGGTATATAAGAATGGTTATTTTGCATTCTTTTGTTTTGACCGTTCCGGACACTGTTTTTTTGTGACCTGCAGCATGCAGATTCTTTCGTATTTGTTTTGTGAAGATTCGAATAACGAAAGTGCTATTAACAAAACAAGTAAATGAGAAGATACAGAGAGGATTACTTTGATTTCTTCAAAATTTCTTCTGATGTTGTTGATCTCTCTCGCTTTTGCTTCAATGGGAGTAATGGCCTGCAGCGCCTCGCTCCAGCAGGCAGTTGACGCATCGATTGACGGGTGCATTATCCTCATGAGACCTGGCACCTGGAACGAGAATGTACGTATAGATAACGATCTGACGATAATCGGAGGTTACGGTGGTGGCCAGACCATAATAAACGGGGACACCAATGGCGACGGGACTGGTGATGGGACCGTCTTCACGATAGATTATGCCGATGTTGTCATGAACGGGCTTGCGATTGTGAATGGCGAGGGAGAATTCGGAGGTGGTATCTGCAACAGAGGGGGGATGTTGACACTTACCGATGTCTCTGTCACCAGGAATACAGCGAATGAAGGCGGTGGAATCTACAATGAAGGCGGCACGGTCGTGACAAGCGGTGCGTGTTACATTGGAGAGAACACGGCAAACGACGGCGGGGGGATTTACAATCAGGGAGGAACGGTTGTAATGAATCACGGGAGTATCATTTCAGAGAATGCGGCCGCTAATGACGGTGGCGGATTATTCAATGACGGTGGTGCGCTAATTCTCAATGATATACAAATTATCGGCAATATGGCAGACTCTGGTGGCGGTATACATAATCAGAGGGGCACATTCACCCTGAACGATGTCACCTTTACAGGAAATGCGGCCGACAGGGGCGGAGGGATCTACAATGATCATGGAATGGTGATCATGAACGACGGATCCGTGGTTTCATATAATGCAGCTGGAGCCGGCGGTGGCGTTTACAATGAGGATGGTATATTTACCACGACCGGAGCAAGCTCCATAACATCCAATACAGGCAGCGGGATTTACAATGATGGCGGAACCGTCAATATGCACGATCATTCGTCCGTTTCGGATAATACAAATGAGGTTTGCGGAGGTGGAGTCTACAACCGGGGAGGCACCCTGAATATGTATGACAGCGCCTCAATTTCAGGCAATCAGGCGGGAGACTCGGGTGGAGGTGTCTACAATACCGAGGGGGGCAGTTTTGTGATGAATGGCGACAGTTCCGTCTCCGGGAATACCGCTAATTTTGGCGGCGGGACCTACACTCAGAGTAGCATGTTTGTCATGAATGGAAGAAGCTCTATTTCTGACAATACAGGAACATTCGGTGGAGGGGTCTACAATGGTGGCGGCGGGACGATGAATATGAACGATGAGAGTTCCGTTACTCATAATACGGCAAACAACGGTGGCGGCGTCTACAACTATGGAAGCACGTTGAACATGAATGACGATTCATCAATCACGGATAATAGCCCGATCCAGAATGGTGGCGGAATTTTTAACCGGATGGGCATAGTGAACATGAATGATTGGTCGTCAATTTCCGACAATAACGCAACGTTTTCCGGCGGAGGGGTATTGAATTCCGGTGGCACGGTTACAATGAACGGTGACAGTTCCGTTATCCATAATACGGCAAACAACGGTGGCGGAGTCTACAATGCTGGCGGCGGCACGCTTACAGTAAACGGAGCCGGTTCAATTTCGGGCAATACGGTGTCATACCACGGCGGAGGCGTCTATAATCTCGCCACACTGGATATGAGTCAAGATTCGGAGATATCAGGGAATACCGCAGGCCAAAACGGTGGCGGAGTATACAATGCCTATGGGGGCATTTTAAACATGTATGATGATTCCGCAATTATTGAAAATATTGCAAATCTGGCGGAAGGAAATTACCACGGTGGCGGAATTTACAGTGCCGGCGGCAGCACATTACACAGGTACGGCGGCACCATTTCCGGCAACTCGCCGGATCAGACATATCCTTAGATCCTCGAAACATTTCTTTTCACTGTCCCGAAATTTCAAAAAGGTCCTGACATTTTTACTGGTTCCTGTCGAAAGTGCCGTATTCTAAAAAACAAGGATATTTCAGGCGATTTAAAAGGATGTGGAGCGACGAACAGGAATGCCCCCTCATCAATTCATCATCCGGAAAAATCAGGTATGGCATTTGACTTTTATTTCTCCGTTTTTATCAGGATCTGACAGCATAAAAGCGAGAAATGCCGATATTCCATAATTCCTGCAGATAACCTTTTATTCTATCTTTTTCAGGAGTCAAAACGGTGTAGCAGACGCAGGAGTGCCAAGCCGCCAGACCCAACATGCATCTCGACGTCATGTATGTCATTAAAACCCGATCCAAACCGGAAAACTACACGATAAACGAGTTTGGAATCCAAAAAAGGAGCGCCGGGGAAGAGATTTGAACTCTTGAGGTGCAGGGCACCAGTGGCTTTCAAGGCCACCGCCTTTCCGGACTAGACTACCCCGGCCCGGATATAATAATGGTCGGCGGAATGAGAAAAACCTATCCAAATGTGCGGTTTTACAGGCGGATTACCGGACCAAAAATCCCGATCAAAAACAGAAAGCCCGGCCACGCCCCACCGTATCCTGCCGGGAGCCAAAAAGGGCTCTTTTCTACCTGATGTTGTGCAGGATTGATGACCGGATATATTTTATGGGGACTATCCCCACACCCCAACGTGCGAATCCCACGCCGCCGCCCGAAAAAATACCGCGAGGTTGAATCACAGTCAAAATTTGAGTAATTGAGTATGAGTTCTGTGAGGATACCCCGGCGGTGGTTATGAGTGACTGAACTGGTATGCAGATAACAATTCGATTCGGTCTCCCCACACAAAACAGTGATGAGCCAAAAAAGGGAGGAGATCTACCGCTTCCGTATCCGCCACACGACAAGGAGCGTTATCGCGACGATGGGGAGAAATATCCAGGGGGGTGAATCGGGGGAGGTCTCCGTCGCTCCCGTGGTCCCTTCCGTTGCAGGCCCGCCGGCCTCGATGCTCGTCGCCCCCTCTGCGTACAGCGTCACTTCCCCGCTCGCAGAGAGCCCGTAGGGATAGACCCTGATACGCGTGGTTCCGCCGTCGGTCTCGATCACGGTCTCCTCGCCCTCGACCCGCCCCTTGTTGTTGATCTTCTGGACCGCCCCGGCCGAATCGGTATACTCGATCACCCAGTCCTCACCCGACGACGTGTAGACCTTTACGCTCCCGGCATCGGCCGTCATCAGGAACTCCGCCGGTTCATCGTTGCTGGACTGTGCTTTGGCCGAGATGATGGTCCTCTCCGGTGGGGCAGTGGTGGGAACGGTCGTTGAACGGACGAACGGTTCGTTCACGGTTATCTCAACGGTCCCGATGTACCCTTTCGCGTCGGTGAAACTGACCTCGTAGGTCCCGGTCTCGTTTATGGCGACCTCCTTCGTAAACGATCCGTCATACTGGGTCGGGATGTATTCCGGACCGGACACTACCTGGTCTCCCGGCCCTATCACCTCGATCTGGACACCGGCATCGGAGATTCCCTTGATATGGCCCCATATCTCCATGCTTCCGTCCAACTCCTGGGTCGTCGGAGATCGAAGGACGACCTCGTCAGTCCGGTCAATGATCTCGACCACGCGGATCGTCACCGAATTTCCCAGGTACGAGTACCCGGCGATTCCCGGTACCTCGACTTTATGCAGTCCCTTCATCAGGTCCTTGGTATCGAAGATGACCGAAAAGTCCTTGTTTCCCTGGAGGGTGACAGTTTTCCTCTCGACCTCCTGGGTCACGTAATCCGAGCGGTACAGCACGATGTCGACGCTGATCCCTGCAGGAAGATTACTTGTCCCGTTCACCACCAGGGGTATACCTTTCTGGACCTTCATCGGGGCATCGATGATGATCTCGTATGCTGCAGCGGACCCGGCAAGCATCATCATGCATATGGCTGCAAAGATCAGGATTCTTGCACCGCAACGGTTTCTGCACGTATTCTTTCGCATTTGGCACATCCGGAAAAGATTGGAGAAACACCACAAAACGGGTGATATTGTGTATATTTTTTCTTTTTGCCAATATAATACGTTGTTGGATACGGATGCCCTGATCCGGGGTTTTCGCCCGTATGCAAAAACCCTCCCCGCGCCGGTCTCATTTTCCCTTCACCATCCGGATCAGCCCGGAGAATCGGGGGATTCCATTCAACTGCCCCCGATCCCCCAGGGTCTTTCCGTCATTCCCCAGGGAGATCTCTGTATATACAAACAGGACCAATATAATCCCTTGAAGATGAACCCGATCTCTCCCGAAAAACCACTTGCCTGCTGGAAGGGAAGCGACAGATTTGAAGAAGAGGTGGTATCCACCCTCACCGTCATTCTCAAGACCGCCGGGTGCACGTGGAACCGCTGTCGCATGTGCAGTTACCGGAACGTCCGGTTTTCAACCGCAGGTGAAGAACAATCAAACGATCTCATCCTCGGCCAGCTCCGCTGGGTGAAAGCGAATCAAAGACTCGATACAGTCGATATGGTCAAGATCTATACGTCGGGATCCTTTTTTGACCCGCGTGAAGTTCCGCCGGAGGCATTTGAAGAGACCGCCCGTCTCTTCTCGGGAAAGGTCGTGATCGCCGAGACACGGCCGGAACACGTGGACCGCGACCGGGTTGCCGGGTTCATATCCCATCTTGACTCCGCGAGATGGGAGACGCCGCTCTATGTCGCCATAGGTCTTGAGACCACGAACGATTTCATTCGGGAGAAATGCATCGACAAGGGCTTTTCCATGGCGCAGTTTCAATCCGCGGCAGGGGAGGCCTCCAGGGGCGGTGCAGGCATAAAGGCCTACCTCCTCATGAAACCGCCCTTCCTCACGGAGAGCGAGGCGATATCGGATATGAAGAGTTCGATTCAGGCGATCGCAGGAACCGTGGACATGATCTCCATGAACCCCTGCACCGTTCAGCGCAACACCGATGTCGAGCGGTTCTGGAAGCAGGGTGCATACCGCCCGCCCTACCTGTGGAGCGTGCTCGAGGTCCTTCGTGATTCACCGGTGTACGTGGGCTGCGATCCTGTCGGCGGGGGACACGCCCGTGGTCCTCATAACTGCGGCACCTGCGACTATGATATCGTGAAAGGTATCCGCGACTACTCGCTCTCGGGCGACCATGCCCTGCTTGACAGTCTCTTCCACACCAGCTGCCACTGCAAAAACGAGTGGGAGACTGTATTATCGCTGGAGAAGCCCTACTGCATGCCACTTACACGGTAGAACCTGTCACGTACCGGGGACAAAAGAGATCGTTTTCCTGGAAAGAAGATATGCCGGATCACTGGAATGTAGATCCGGATTATTTCCCGGTTTTCCAGTGCGGGAATCTCCCGGGAATATCTTCCATCACTGGAGGGGTTCTGCCTCTTCACATGAGAATTGTTCCTCGCTCTGCAGGTCAAGCTGTTTTTCGAGCAGGGGGAGGAATGTTCCGGCATCGCTGACCACTCCAATCGCCTGCATGGTTCCGCGATCCATCAGCTTGGTGACCGAAGAGGGGTTGATGTCGACACAGATGGTCTTGACATAGGAGGGAAGGCAGTTGCCCACCGCTACCGAATGAAGGAGTGTCGCGACCATCAGGACCATCCCAAGTCCCTCGATGTGCTCACGCATTCGGTCCTGGGCCACCATCACGTCCGTGATGACGTCGGGCAGTGGCCCGTCATCCCGGATCGATCCTGCAAGGATGAAGGGGACGTTATTCATGATGCACTCGTACATGATGCCCCCGGTGACGGTCCCGTCCTCGACGGCTTCCCGTATCGAGCCTGCCCGCATGACCTCGCTGATCGCATAGATGTGGTGTTTATGGCCGCCGGTTACCGGTTTTCCCGTGCAGATATCCATTCCAAGCGAGGTCCCGAAGAGGTTGTATTCGATATCATGGGTAGCGAGCGCATTTCCCGCGAAGAGTACGTCGATGTAACCCTTCCTGATGATCGCTGCCAGCGCACGGTCGGCACCCGTATGGATGATGGCCGGGCCGCCGACAAGACCGATCTTTCCACCGTTCTTCCTGACTTCGAGCATCTCGGTTGCAATCCTGGCGATGATGGTCTCACTCGGCCTCTCAGGGGATACGGTGCCGTGCATGAACTCGAAGCTCGAGACCTTCCGAGGCCGTGCAGGTGGATCGACACGAACCCCGTCTTCTCCGACCACCACGAGGTCACCCTTCTTCAGCTTGGAGAGCGGGATACACAGGGCTTCCTTCTGTGCAGGGTCGATTACAACCAGGCAGTCCATCTCGATATGCTTGACCGGAAGCCATGAGCCCAGGTATTTCACGAACGTCGGGTGATGCGTGGTTGAATAGAATCCCTTTGGGACGATCATGTCGCCTTCGGAAGGAATCACCTCGACATCGCTGACCTCGACGAGGTGCGCGCCGTACCGGTGGATCTCCGACAGGATCGCGGCCGACAGCGTTTCGCCATCGGCGTTGACCCGGATACGCGCATAGCTCGGATCGGTCTTCTTCTTCCCTACGTTAAAGACAACAATCTCGAAATTTCCCCCCATATCCATGATTTTATCGAATACCTTCGTCATGATGCCGGAGTCGATGATATGTCCCTCGAGCTCCACTTCCCTGGAAACCTGCATATGAGTAGAGATCGGTGATGATACCATAATATTGTTTCGAGGAAATGAAGAGAGATATGGGCAGTTATCCGTATTTTCAGTCAGAATAAGCAGCTTATTCAGGATACACTGCATCCCCGGCCCATCCGCCCTGGACTCTCTCTGCGGGATAGTCTCAATCAGCCTTCCAGGAACTGCCTGACCCGGGTGAGCTCCTCCCGGGTGTTGATATTGAATGCCAGCCGCCGGTCCCTGACAAGAAGCCGGATCTCATCCTGCGGTTCCTTGATCCGGGAGCCGTTCAGGATATTGATTCCTGCAGGACACGCGTCGATTCCGTCCACTTCCTCGACGTAACATGCACGACACCCGTTCCTGTCGAGAAAGGAGAGTGGGACCCAGACCGAGCAGGCGTCCCTGCCTGATGCATGATACTGCTCAAGTACATCAGTGATAATCCCGGGCACGAGACAGGGGATATCGGAGACGCAGGTAAAGACGGGGGCAGTCTCACCGAGAGCCTCCACCGTCTCGACGATATCCTCCACGTACCCCGTGCCTGAAGCGACGTAATGGAGGATGTCGTGGGCCCGGCACCAGTTTTTTGTAAACGGCGTCCGTGGAGAGAGGACAACCACGACCTCGCAGCCGGCCTTCTGAAACGCGGTAATAATCCGGCTGATCATGGGGACGCCGTCCACCATCACAAGCGGTTTCTCCCCGAGAGAGAGCCTGCTCCCGGAGCCCCCGGCCAGGATCAATGCACGCACGTCGAAAACGCCTCTGTTAACCTCATGTTTTCATCATGCGTCCTCACCGCTACCCGGATACAGGTGGGAAGACCAAACGAGTGGCAGTCGCGGACCAGGATACCTTCCGCTTCAAACCTTGCGCATATCCCGGTAACATCGCGGCCGAGATCGAGGAGGAGGAAGTTGACCGAGGATGGAAATATCGCTTTGCAGTATCCGGCCAGGGCATCACAGAGCCATTCCCTCTCCTTCCTGATATATGCCCGGGACGCTTCGAGGTCGCTGTAATGGCGGAATGCCTCGAGTGCGACCTCTTCTGCAAACGAGTTCACCGTCCATGGAGGGCGCATCGCCTCCATCCTCTCGATCAGGTCCGGGTCTCCAAAGCCGTATCCAAACCGTATTCCCGGGACCGAGAAGCTCTTGGTTAGCGACCTCACCACGAAGAGGTGTGAATCCGTGTTCTCCACCATGCTCTGTGCCGGGTCCGAGAGCTCGATGAACGCCTCGTCCAGGAACAGGATGCGTCCGTCCCGGCGGCATTCATCGGCATATCTCTCTAAAAATTCCCTGGACCGGAGCTCACCGGTCGGGTTGTTGGGATTGCAGAGGAACGAGACTGCCGCCTTGCTCTCATCCCCTGTGATCCCTGCCCCGGCGAGAGTCGCAGAGAATTCGTACTCTCCAAACGTCGGCTGATGGATGTATGCACGATCTGCATGGGAGAGGACAGACGCGCAAAAGACGCGGATTATCTCGACCGAGCCGTTGCCCACGGTTATCTCCCCGGGTTTCCGGTTGAATAAACGGGCTATTTCTGATTTAAGGGTAAAATAACTGTCGTCAGGGTAATATCCAAGGCGTTCCGCATCGAATTTCATCTCAAGTTTCGGGGGAAGGGGATTTAAGTTCGCACTGAAATCAAGGATGCCGGAATGTCTCTCTTCCATGACTCTTTTCACTTTTCCCCCGTGTATTACCTTTTTCACACTATTCCGGCTCAATCCATCAGCCCCTTATTTCTTTTTCAATACTTGTCCGGGCTTTCATAAATAACCGCACACATTCCCGGCCAATCCGGGAAAAGGTATATATAGAATAATGTGTAAGTAGGATTCATCTGATTAAGTCAGACGGAAAGTTGCTCTATGACTGACAAATGTCAGACAAATGTCAGACAATTGTCATATTTCAGGGGACAGAAATGAAACGAATTACACTCAGACTACCAGACCAGCAGATCGAACTTCTCGAGCAGATGGTGGAGGCGGGGGAGTTTCCAACTATCTCCGAAGCAGTCCGTGATGCAGTCCGACAACTCATAGAAAGACGAGCAGGTCGTGTCCTGAAAGAGAGTGACCAGATTTCATTCAAGGTTTAGGAGGGTTAAACCATGCAGAGTATTATCAATGAAGCGTTGAAAAACGCAGAAATTGAAAAGGATATGAAGAACTCATCGAGCATGCTCGATGATGACTTCATCGGCCAGCCCCGCATCGTCATCATCGGATGCGGAGGTGCCGGGAACAACACCGTCAACCGGTTACACCACATGGGTGTCTCCGGTGCGGAGACCATCGCCATCAACACCGACAAGCAGCACCTGGACATGATCCAGGCTGACAAGAGGGTACTCGTCGGAAAATCCCTGACAAAGGGCCTCGGTGCGGGCGGTTATCCGGACGTTGGGAAGAGAGCAGCCGAGATGGCCAGGCCAACCCTGGAGGCTCTCCTTGAGTCCGCAGATCTCTGTTTCATCACCGCAGGTATGGGTGGCGGAACAGGCACCGGCACCGCCCCTGTCGTCGCACAGATCGCGAAAGAGCAGGGTGCGATCGTCGTCGGAATGGTCAGCTACCCATTCCAGGTAGAGAAAGCCCGCCTTATCCGGGCCGAAGAGGGTCTCGAATCACTGGCCCAGGCTGCAGACTCCGTGATCGTCCTCGATAACAACAGGCTCAAAAATTTTGTGCCCAACCTCCCGCTCGGACAGGCATTCTCAGTGATGGATCAACTGATCGGAGAGACAGTCAAGGGAATCAGTGAGACCATAACCGAGCCTTCACTGATCAACATTGACTACGCCGACGTCAGGGCGATCATGAGCAAGGGAGGGGTAGCCGTCATGCTTGTCGGTGAGAGCAAACAGCAGAACAAGGCAGAGAGCGTTGTCCGCGAATGCCTGAGCAACCCGATGCTCGACATCGATTACCGTGGTGCAACCGGCGGATTGATCCACATCACCGGTGGAAGCGACCTGACACTGCAGGATGCCGAGGAGATTGCATCTTCCCTGACCTACGAACTCGACCCCCAGGCCGATGTCATCTGGGGGGCCCGGGTCCGCAATGAGATGGAGGGTAAGGTGCGCGTCATGGCCATCATGACGGGTGTCCAGAGTGGAAAGATGCTGGGGACACGAAGCTCCTACAAATCGGTCCTCGAAGAGATCGAGACCAAGACCTCGCACCCCAGGGCCCCGCAACTTCCCAAGAACAGGAAGGCGCGTGAATTTACAAGTGGAGGAAATTTACTGGAATGGGTAGGGTAAAGTAAGTCATTTGCGATATTTCGCACACACCTTGATTCACAACTGCATCGGTAAACGTGCCACCAATCATTTGCCGATACAAAAACGCCATAAATCAGGTTTCGCCACCTGATTTTCTTTTTTTTCTGATCCCCCGAAATCCTTAATAGGATCGGTGTCTTCTACATAATAGAAAATCTTTGGAATATCCCTCACGAAAGGAGTGCTGGAGTGAAGGGCGCCAGACACACCAAGATTTTCCAAACCCTTCTGGTATCGGGAGTTGAACATAATGAACAGACAGATGAACAAGGGGCAAAACAACCAAAAATCCGGCATATCAGCCGGTAACCGGCAATTCTCTTCATTGCATGGACTGATCGTCACTGTCCCGGCTCGTGTTATTCAGGTCCATTTTCGTCCAATTCATGCTGTTTTTCATTCACGTATCAACTCCGCTATACCGGGATATCCGACCCGACCCTGTCGAGGATGGTAATGCATGTTGAACGAACTAATTGAGAAACGAAAAAAGATTCTTGCCGAGTCTGAACAGCACAAAAACCGAAGAAACGAGTTGAACGCGCTCGCCAGTTCCCACGCACGCGAGAGGAACACCTTAAACGGCCAGACCCGTGAGTATGTCGAGGAGGCTCAGAAGAACAAGGAACTCCGCGACCACTACAACAACGAGGTCCAGAGTCTCAAGGATCAGCGAAACGAGATCAACGAACAGGCCAACACTCTCTTCGAAGAGATAGAGGCCTTCAAAAAAGATCACGGCGGAATCAAGAACAGGGGCATAAAGGAGCTCCAGAAACAGATCGAGCACCTGGAATTCCGACAGCAGACCGAGGTCATCAGCACCGACAAAGAGCGGGAATTGATCGACAAGATCAAGCAGATGAAGGAGTCAATGAAGGAGCAGGAGGCCGAATTTGAGCAGAACAAGGAGATCAAGGCCAAGATCAACAGTGCCCGGGACCTGCGCAAAGAAGCCTCCGAACTCCATGCCAAGGTCACCGAGATGGCTGAACTGGCCCAGAAACATCATGATATGATGGTCGAATTCTACCGGAAAGCTGACAAATCAAGGGAAGAAGCCGATAACGCCCACAAAAATTTTGTCGAAGCCCAGGAATCGGCCGACGCCGAACACAAGTATTTCATTGCCTGCCAGAAGGAACTGAGGGATTATGACAAGGTGATAAGCGGCCTGCGAAAGAAGACCAAGAAGACCAAGGTCACCAAGGAACAGAAGGCCGTGCGCAAGGAAGCCGAACATCTCTTCAAGATGTTCCGGGCGGGAGAGAAGCTCACCACTGATGACATCCTGCTACTCCAGCGTTCAAAACTCATATAATATACCCTTTTTACTCCCCAGGCAAAGTAATGATTTAATAGATTAATCGCGATTTCTATTGTGATGCAGAAGGGACGGACGCTTGTCCTGAGTGTCGATCGTGACGATGATCTGGGGTTCAAGGCACAGATAGAGTGCCCTGTCATTGGCAGGGAGGCGTGTCTTTCCGCAGCCAACAGCCTTGGTCTTGCCGATCCGGAAGATTCAGACCTGAACGCAATCTTCCAGGCAGTTCAGATCTACGATGAATTGCAGGGGAAAGGCGAAGATGTCGAGATCGCGATCGTGACCGGGAATCACATGCACATGATAGAAGGCGACAGGAAGATCGCGTCCTCCCTCGAAAAGGTCGTCATGGAGACCGGATCATCCAGCTGTATCGTCGTCACAGACGGAGCAGAGGACGAGTTCGTCATCCCCATCGTCCAGTCAAAGATTGCCGTATCAAGTATCAGGAGGGTGGTGGTAAACCAGATCCCGAACCTCGAGGGGACCTATTACATCATCAAGAAACTCCTGAACGACCCCAAGGTCGCACGCCTGTTCCTCGCACCGCTCGGCCTCGCAATGATGCTCTGGGCAGTCGCCTACCTCATGAACCGACCCCAGATAGCGACGATCGTGGTCGTCGGAGGAATCGGGATCTATCTCCTGTACCGGGGACTCGGAATTGACGAGCTCTTTGAAGGATTCGTCAATGCGTTGCGGACATCACTCCGGAGGGCAAAATTCTCCTTTGTAACCTACGTTGCCGGTGTACTCCTGGTGATCATCGGGGTTGTGATGGGTCTCATGAACGTTTTGGTATACTACGCCGAGGTTGGGATACTCATCTATCTTCTCATCTTCGTGTTTGGAGCCGTGCTCTGGCTCGCCCTTGCCGGAGTGGTCTCGTCAGTCGGGATAATTATCGACAGTTACTTTTACGACCGCCAGAACCTGGCAAAGGTCGTTGTCTTCCCGTTCTTTATCGGCGCGATAGGGCTGATCACGTACGGGGCGAGCATTTACGCAATTACTGCGAGCAATATACCGGAATTTCCATATACAGCTGAAAACGCTCTCCAATACATCCTCATCGGTACGGTCGGCGGGCTCATCTGCGCCTTCGCGGGTATCGGTATCCAGTACCTGGTCCAGAAATACCTTGCATCCCGTCGAACGGCCGAACTCCCGGATGCGGCCTGAATGAATCCTGAAACGTCACCGTACCCGTAAAAAGAAACCCCCGGACGGCCATACCCGCTTCCACCACATCTCATAATGACTATACGGAATCCCGGGGGTGGGAGTTCATGGTATGTTCACATGAAGATGGCTGCGCCAGCATTATTTTTTAGCTCATCGCGAGCTGGTGTGGGGAGGTTTGATAAACAGGATACATTTTGTGGGGGGCTATCCGCCCCCACACCCCCATGTCCGATACACGCCGCCGCCCGAAAAAAAATACCACGAGGCTGATTCACAGTCAAAATTTGAGGTATTGGGTATGAGTTCTGTGAGGACGTCCCGGCGGCGGTTCGGTGACTGAATTGTGGTATGAAGATAACAATTCGATTCATTCTCCCCATACAAAACAGCGAGGAGGCAATTTTTGTACGCGTGTGTCCCGATGAGGACCATGTGCCCAATTTTCGCCCCGCACCGGACAAAACCGATGCAAACACTATCCTGCGAAGCTGTGCCGCTCGGGCGCAGAACAATTTGTTGTGCGTGTTCCTCTCCATGTGCATAGGATTGCTGTTGCTCAACCGGCAGGGGGGCTTTGAAAAATAAGGATCAAAAAAATCTCAATTATCGAAATAACCCATTCCGTGTGTTATTTTACTTGTAGAAGAGAACTCTTTGGACGTCTGGGGTGTAATGATCCGCAGGGTGGGAATGATGACATTGAACTGGTGATCAGGGAACCAGTATATCCCCCGGCCGTAATTGTATGAGATGTCCTCAACGACCAGCTCTGCACGATCCATATCGATACTGGTCACCTTCGCATCCTCGTAATTGACAATCTTTAAGATCCTGTTCTTCAGGTCCTGCTTTCCAAGCAGCAACACAATAACCCTGGTCGGCTCATCAAGTGTATACTCCAGGTTGATGTTGGCCCGATCCTTATCGAGTATGATATCCATATTTTCGACTTTTATATAGCCGTATCTCTCATCGTCTGCGGCAAGGGCCGGAATGGCCAGGGCTACAATGACAATCAGAAGTACTGCGATAGTCGTGCCTCTCATCCATTATACTATGAGGTATAGCCCATTAAATCCTTTATGGTGGCAGAAGGTTCGTAAATAAAGTTCAAATCTGCGGCTGATAGGCGGTATAACAACAATGTATACTTTTTGAACACTACAAACAGATACGATGGAAACAGATCAGAAAAAAAATGTCGGATAAATCGCCTCTTGTATCTCTTACTGGTATGTGAGGACAATCTCGATGCTTGATACGTTGGTCTTACCGCTGTCCGTGTCGATGATCTCGGTTGCAGTCATTATCTCTTTCTTGACAACACCGTCTAAAAAACGGTTCAGCGCTATTTCAGCCGTATCCACCGCCCTTGATATTGCCTTGCCCCGTGCCTTGATCGCGACTTCCTGTGCTCCGTTATTGAACTGGGTCACTACTGCGAGAACATAGTTCATAACCGGTTTGTTTCCCACGAATACTGTGTTGTCCTTCAACATGCTCTGATCACCTTTTAGAGGTATTTTCTGCTGTGAATGAGTTCTGCGTTTAACACTGATGCTCCTGCCGCCCCACGGATGGTGTTGTGTCCCATGGCAACGTAACGGATACCCTCCCGGAGCCTGCCCACAGAGACGGTCATTCCGTTTCCACGCATCCGGTCCAGTCTTGGTTGCGGCCGGTCCTGCTCCGTCATGAACTGGACAGAGAACGGTGGCTGGGAAGGAAGATCCCTGATCGGGGGAGAATAATTCATGAACGCCTCCCTGACCGTCTCGACCGGTTCCTTGATGTCCAGCCAGAGTGACATGGTGTGCCCGTCAATGACCGGAACCCTGTGGCAGCAGGCACTGACAGAGAAGGGTGCGGGACGGATCGAATTGCCATCGAGCGATCCCATGATCTTCTGGGTCTCTCTCTCCATCTTCTCCTCCTCCGAGCCGATGTACGGGACGACGTTGTCAAAGATGGTCATCGCAGGAATCCCTGCAAACCCTGCCCCTGATATGGCCTGGAGCGTGGCCACCCTGACATCGGTGAATGAAAACTGCCGGATGGGTGCAAACGACATGCACATCACGATGGTGGAGCAGTTCGGATTTGTCACGATAAACCCGTCACGGCCCCTGTCTCTCTGGACATCGATGAGCCCGAGGTGATCGGGATTGAGTTCGGGTATCACCAGCGGAATATCAGGTTCCATCCTGTGCGTAGCTGCGTTGCTGCAGACTCCAATCCCGGCTTCTGCACATTCGGTCTCTATCTTTCCTGCAATCTCTGCAGGAAGCGCTGAAAAGACCAGGTCGACATCTTTCAGGCTATCGACATCGGTCCGGCTTACCGTGATATTACCCGCGTTTTTCGGAAAAGGAACGTCGAGCCGCCAGTTCACGACATCCCTATACAGTCTCCCCGCACTCCGATCCGAGGCAGTCAGCGTTTTCAAATGAAACAATGGATGTTCTGCCAGGAGCTGGACAAACCGCTGACCAACAGCTCCCGTTGCACCAAGCACTCCGACGTTGATCATGGATGAAAAAGATTTTCACGCCGGAGTTATTAAATCGTTTGATTTATTGTTCCAGCGTAATCGCCTCTGACGGACAGACATCCACGCAGGAACCACAATCCACACAGAGGTCGGGATCGACATTTGCTTTTTCATCTACGATGGTAATCGCCGCCGCAGGGCATTCATCAACACACGTTTCGCAGCCGGTACACTTCTCTTTATCAACGATTGCTGTCATTTCACTTCACCTAAATTTTGCAACAGAAAAAAGAAATAGGTTTCTATCTTGCTATTTACGGACGAACGCTCTCCAGCTCCAAAACATCACCCATGCCATAGATGCCCGGACTCTTTCCGACCACCCACCGGGCTGCCTTCAACGCCCCCTGGGCAAATACCGACCGGTCGTATGCCCTGTGGGAGAGCTTGATCGTCTCAAAATTACCGGAGAAGAGCACCGCGTGATCACCCACGATATCTCCACCGCGTATCACGTGCACACCGATCTCCCTGCCCCGTTCGGTCATTCCCTCCCTGCCAAACATCTTCTCCCTCTCGCCTGCCTCCTCGTCGAGGATCTGGAGAATTGTCTTCGCTGTTCCGCTGGGAGCGTCCTTTTTGTACCGGTGGTGGGCCTCGATCACCTCGATGTCGTACTCGCTCAACATGTGTGCAGCCTGCCTGACGAGCTCCCAGAAGATGTTGACACCGATACTGAAATTGCTGGAAATCACCGCCGGGACATTCCCCACGATTGCTTTCTCCATCCCGGCCCTCTGGTCGACAGATAACCCGGTAGTCCCCACGACAAGCGCAGCCTTGTGGGCTGCCGCGGCTCTTGCGTTCGCGACGGCGGCACTGGCCGTAGTGAAGTCGATGACCACATCCGGCTTTACTTTGCCGAAGAACTCATCGATACGTCCTGACTCTGCAACCTCGATACCAAAGAAGGATCCGGCCCCTACATCGATTCCGCCAACGAGCTCCAGGTCGGAGGACTCGTTCACCATGCGGCCCACCGTGGAACCCATGCGGCCCAGTGCACCGCATACTGCAACCTTAATCATACAAATCAAGAACCTCTTTTAGGGCGTGAGTCTTCTGTGCATCCAGCTCGTCCAGTGGCAGCCTGACCGGACCGGCAGCCATACCACGAAGCTCTACGGCCTTCTTCACGGGAATCGGGTTGGTGTCGATGAACATCGCCCGGAAGAGCGGGGAGAGCTCGTAGTGGATATCCAGGGCCATCTCGAGATCGCCATCGCAGAAGTACTCGAACATGGAGACCATCCGGCCCGGCTCCACGTTGGCTGCAACCGAGATCACGCCGGCACCCCCTATGGCAAGCATCGGCAGTGTGATGCCGTCATCGCCTGATATGACCAGGAAGTCCTCGTCGAGCGTTCCCTCGATGATCCGCGAGACCTGGCCGATATCCCCGCTGGCTTCCTTGATCCCGACAATATTGGGGTGGGAAGCCAGTTCGATGACCATGTCGGGAAGAAGATTCTGGCCCGTGCGCCCGGGCACATTGTACATGACCACAGGGATATCCAGGTCGGCCAGGATCGTGTAATGTTTTACGAGGCCCGACCGGTTCGGCTTGTTATAGTAGGGGCTTATGACGAGTACCCCGTCCGCACCGAGCTCTTTTGCGTTCTTTGTCAGAGCGACCGCTTCGGCGGTGTTGTTCGATCCTGTACCTGCCAGGACAGGGACGCGACCGTTGACGACATCGATCGTCTCCGATATCACCCTGTCATGCTCCTCGAATGATAGTGTTGCTGATTCTCCTGTCGAACCGCAGGGCACGATTCCATGTACCCCCTGCCCGATCAGGAACTCGATATTTGACCGGAGACCCTCCAGGTCAACATCCATCGCTGAATTTCTACGAAAAGGAGTAATAATTGCGGGAAGAACACCCTCAAACATACACTAGGTCTATGAGTGTCTTCCGGTATTTATTTTTCTTGTGACGTATCCGGCTACCCGGTTGCGTACTCTCTTACTGTCAATAGTTGTGACTTCTGCTACAATCAGTTTATTCTCATCAAAATCGTTGGTAAAACGTTTCCCGTATGACGAGAGGAGCTCGATGCCGATTGCCTTGATATAGGTCGGTTTTATTCCCATGTATTCCATTCCTCGGTTATTCTATTATTATGCGTGCTGATAGCTTAATAATATTATTTACAATGACCTCCGGATCCTCCCCGAGAATCCGGATCATCGGCTCCTTTCCCATTCCTCCGCGGTCATATATCACGTCGGGAACCCCTGACCTGCAGCACGAGGCGACACCCCAGTCCATCGTGCGTATTCCAGGGGGCTCCTTTGTCCGGTCGAACGAGCACACCTCAAGAAGCATATCATCGAGCAGGGAGACATTCTCCTGGCTGTACCTGATATTTGCGGCAGCCCTGACCGCGGGATCGAATTTCATGGCGGTGAGGACGATTCGTGCGATGTGATCGCTTGCCCCGAACCTGACGTCGCCGACGGCATGCGCTCTTCCTGCGAGGCGTACTATCCTCCCCTCAACAGCCGCAACGTCATCCGGCGTCCGGGCATTCGGGAGCGCGTATGCGATGTTTGTGCCGACCTCGGGGATGAGGTCCGCGCTCATGAACTCCTCCAGGCGGCTCACCCCTGCCTTCAGCACCGCAACCAGGTCTTCCCGATCTTTCCTGCTCATGATGATTACCGTATGCCGCACGCAGACATAAATCCCTTTCCGATGCCGGGGATGCCACGGCAGGGTACGGCGAAAAAAAGATACAGATATAGGGAATCAGCGAAAAAATACTAGAACATGGACGCACGGCTCATGGACATAATCTCTGCGGTGGTGAGTTTTCTTCTATTCATCGCACTGCTCATCATCCTGCCGGGGTTGATGGATCCCGGTATTGCATACATAATCGCGATCGTCGTATTCATCGCAGTGATGAGCACAGCAGGGTACCTGATTAATACGAAGTTTGCGTAGCGGGAGCCTTCTCTCTTCTCTTCCTGAACCGGTAGTAACTGAGCGGGTGGTTTATCCGCTCGCAGATATCGTCTTTTCTGACGCAGAGGCTGTTTGTTCTCATCGCCGCACACGACGGTGCGGTATACTCCGTCCCGCCCCTTCCCGAGATATGCTCCACCTGGTATTGCGTCTTCTCGATGTCGAAATCAGGTGCCCTGCAGTAGAGTTCGATGATCTGCGTGCTGTCCATCCCGATATTGTGGAGGAATGCGGTCAGGGCAAAACGTCCGGTATGGGGGAGGTTCTTCCCCTCCGTGAGCGCCGCGATAAGTGCCTGCATGCAGGGGGGGAAACAGTCCTCTTCCACCGTCCCGAACTGTTCCAGCAGGTATGTCTGGTAAATCCCGGATATCTTCTCTGTATACGGTGAGATGAGGCTGCATATCCGGTCAGGAACCGGTAACGGCAGCTGGGATGAGACAAGGACGCGGATCGCCTCCCGCACGAGCTCGTCCATCTCCAGCGACCCGACATGCACGAATCCGCTATCGACGTCCCGGTTTACGAGCCGCCACCGTTCATCTTTCAGCCGGCTCACGATCTCGATATACCTCGTGACGGGGATGGCCGCTCCGGACACCTCAACTCCGACGCTCGATGCGATAAAGGCTTTTTTAGACTCTTCCTCGTCGATCAGGTAACGATACGCCCTGTTCGCCTCGTACCGGGAGAGACGCTCCATCACGTTTCGTTCCTTGGTGCAGGAGACGATGACCCGTGCCAGTGCGTACCCGGATACGGACATCTTCACTCCGAAACTGTCTGAAGGCACCTCTTCCGGGTCCTTATCCGCGATATTTTCTGCTGATCTCAATGCTCCCTCGACGCGTTCCATCGCGTACCTGAGGGCCACCTTTCCCGGGTTCGAGTTGATGAACTGTTCCACTCCCTGGGAATACGCTGCAATAAACTGCTGGGATTCTTTTAAAAAAGGGTATTTTGCAAAGTCTTTCAGTTCGAGGGAGACCCTCATTTCAGTCTGCCTCGATCCGGGGTGCAAGCAGATACTCCACGTGTCCGTTTCCACCGGCAATATAGAACGAGAACTTGGCCGGATGGTCGATGCCAAGCGATACCTCGACCTCCTCCGCCTTGTTCATGACCTTTCCCATGTCTTTTAAGTAATCGAGCGAGAAGAGCGAGCGTGCCTCCGAGCTGTTGATGTAGTTCACCTCGTCCTTCCCAAACTCTCTCCTGATATGATCGGTGTCTCCCTCGGCGGACATGTAGAAGAGCTGGTTCGCAGGGTCGATTCCAAGGGCTATCTTGTCGGAGACTACCGATGCGGCCTTTATCGCATTATTGAGTTCGCTTCCTGACAGGACGACTTTCCCGGGAAGGTCGATGTTTGGGGGGTTTGGATCTTTTCGTATCGTGTTTGGATCAAGGAGGGTTATGGAATACCGGTATCCCTCAAAACTCACTTTCAGTTTGTGCCCGTCGTCGGGAAGCTCGAGGATGATGAGATCGTCTTTTCCCATCATGCCAAAGATGTTCTTCATCTTGGCAATATCCATCCCGAGTTCGTTCTTCGTCGATTCAAAGGATTCAAAAGCTTCCTTCTTGAGGGAGAGCGAGATCATCGCGACATTTGCGGTATCCACTGCCCGGGTGCTCATGCCCGTCTCGTCGGTATGCAGACGGCACTCGGTCACCAGCGCCGATATTGCATCGATGGATTCCTTGAGAATATCTGCATCAATCGTTGCTTTTAACATCATTCACCCCGTATATATGTAATATTAACTACACCACCATATTTTTAATGATATCTGATTTCATCACGTGATCCGGGCGACCGGTGTTGGAGAGGAGAGATGGGTTCGCAGTGGAGTAAAGACCGGAATTACATACGGGCAATGCGCGAGGGATACCGGTCCAGGGCCGCCTACAAGCTGCTGGAGATACAGGAGCGTCATCATATCATGCGTGATGACGACAACGTGGTGGATCTCGGTGCGGCACCGGGAAGCTGGCTCCAGGTTGCGAGGCAGGCCACGAGGGGAAAGGTCGTCGGAATAGACTTAAACCCCATCCTCCCGATCGAGGGGGTGGAGACCATTGTCGGAGACTTCACGCGGGACGATGCACGGGAGAAGGCCAGGAGTATCCTCGGCCAGGTCAGTATCGTCCTCTCTGACGCGAGCCCGAAACTCTCGGGACACCGGAGCTATGACCAGGCACGGGCGATAGGCCTTGGTGAAGATGCCCTCGCATTCGCCTGCCGGGTCCTGAAAACAGGCGGAAATTTCGTGCTGAAATCGTTCCAGGGAGAGGATTTTCATATTCTTCTTGCACAGGTCAGGAAATATTTCCTCTCGGTAAAGACGTTCCGGTGCAGAGCGTCACGCAAAGGAAGTTCGGAGATCTACATCATTGCAAAAAACTTCACGGGCTGCCAGTATGATTCTGAAGGACCCCTATAACCGTCCGGTAACAAATATCCGGATCAGTCTTACCCCGGCATGTAACTTGAACTGCATCTATTGCCATTCTGAGGGCGAGGATTCGTCCCGGTACCGGATGAGTGCAGCCGAGATAGCCGAAATCCTGAACGTCGCAAACGAATTCTCGATTAGAAGCGTGAAATTTACCGGCGGAGAGCCGCTCCTGAGGTCAGACCTCCTGGATATCATCCGATCGGTCCCGGACGGGATGGAGAGTTCGCTGACAACCAACGGCGTCCTGCTGGCGGGGATGGCGGAAGACCTCAAGTCGGCAGGGCTGTCACGGGTGAATGTCAGCCTTGACAGCTTCAACAGGGATACATACCGGCGGATAACCGGTCATGATCGCCTCTCTGACGCCCTCGAAGGTATAGAGGCGGCAGTCGATGCCGGGCTGACACCGGTCAAGATCAACATGGTCGTCCTCCAGGGTATGAACGAGAACGAGGTCGGCGATCTCATCAACTACGTGAAGGGAAACCGAAACCTCGTCCTCCAGCTCATCGAGCTGATGGAGATGGGCGGGTGTGTCCATCACAGCCAGTTGAATGGCGTGGAAGATATGCTGGCTGCGAACTCGGAGCAGATCATCACCCGGAGAATGCATCACCGGAGGAAGTACTGCATGGACGGGGCCGAGGTGGAAGTGGTTAGACCACTGCACAACACCGAGTTCTGTGCATACTGCAACAGGCTCCGTGTCACATCGGACGGCAAGTTAAAACCCTGCCTGCTCCGGACCGACAACCACGTCGATATCAGGGGTGCAAGCGGACAGGAACTTCGCGATCTCTTCGTCGAAGCCGTCCGGCGCCGTGAACCGTTCTACAAGTAAGGCCCTTGTTCCCGGGTCATGAGGGTGACGGACAAACCAGGCCCGGGCTGCCGGGCGCCACCCGCATCACCATCAACGTGCGTTGCCCACGGCGACGTGGTGGAGCGACACCTGTTCATTTTTTCGCTGGTATCCTCCGCACGGAGGCGTTCCCACGTGAAACAACAGTGGGCCATGAACGGGGAGGATCTTTTTTTTTGCTCTTCGCTACCAGGTGTGGGCAGGATTGATGAACCGGAGACATTTTGTGGGGCCAATCCGCCCCCACACCCCCATGCGTGATGTCGTGCCGCCGCCCGAAAAAATACCGCGAGGCTGATTCACAGTCAAAATTTGAGCAATGGATATGTGTGACTGAATTGGTATGCGGATACACAAAACAGCGAAGAGGTTTTTTTCCGATTCGGCCTCATTGCAAATTTATATCCCTGCACGGGACGAATATAGGAAACATGGCTTCAGACCAGGAATATATCCATGTTCTGGAACACATGTACGAGAAATCCCTGATCCTGCAGGACGAGAACATGTGGCATCCGGTCCTTGCTTTTTATTTCATGGATGCTCTTGCCCACCTCGACTACACGGTCGGTCTCATGGCCTATCACTACAAGTCTCCACGGGTGATGATGACGGGCGAGTATCTCAGGTGCAGGGTCGACCAGGCGAAAGTGGGTGACCGCCAGAAATTCCCTGCCTTCATCAACTGGCTCCGGGCAGAACATCCCGAGCGCTTCGAAGCGCTACCGACGCTCTGGAGAAAGATCTACGATACCGAAGACGAGGCGATGTACTTGAGTTTCCGCATCGTCTTTGAGCGGGACAGCAAGAACCCCATTCGCCCTCACGTCTTCCGCCAGCTCATCGATGAATTTTTCACGCAGGATTTCTTAAAAACGCTCTATAGCGACGCCTCGCTTGGTCAGCTCATCGAGGAGTTCAAGCAAAAGGCCTGAAGAAATGAATGGTCCGCCTCCATGAACGTCGCACAGCTCTGCCAGGACCTGGTCTCAATCAGGAGTGAGAACCCGCCGGGCGACACCAGCGGGGTCATCGAATACATACGAGGCTTCACAGAGGCTCTCGGCATCCAGACCAGGATCACGAGCAACAGGGACGGGCGGACGAATCTCGTGAGTGCTCACACAACAAACCCGCTTCTCCTCTGCGGCCACGTCGACGTGGTTCCGGCATTAAAAGAGGGATGGTCCGTCGATCCATACTCGGGAGATATCCGTGACGGTTTCGTCTGGGGACGGGGTGCAACCGACATGAAGGGAGGCTGTGCAGCAATCCTCTCGGCATGCCGGGAGGTCGTCGATTCCGGGGAAGAACTTCCCTGTGACCTGGCATTCGTCTGTGACGAAGAGACAAGCGGGACCCTGGGGATCAGGCATCTCCTGGCAGAAGGGCTTCTCTCTCCCTGCGACTGCCTGATAGCAGAACCCACCCCCGCACTCCACCCGAATATCGGGCAGAAAGGCCTGATGCGTATCAGGTTTGAATTCAGGGGTGAACCGGGCCACAGTTCTCTCTACCCGCTCAAGGGAGTATCCGCTATCATGGAGGCATACGGCCTGCTTGAACGCCTGAAGGATATCCATTCAAAGGACTATGATCCCGGCCCGGAACTCTCCGCAATCATCGGGGAGTCGTCGCGGGTGCTCGAGGAAGAGGTCGGGTTGGCTGATGGTGAACATGTCCTGAGACGGGTCATGTTCAACCCGGGAAGGATAGAAGGGGGTGAGAAGGCCAACATCGTCGCACAGTCCTGCACACTCGAGCTCGATATCAGGCTCCCGTGGGGATGCTCGATCTCTGCCCTGAAAGAGGATCTCGTCTCATCGGCGCCGGGGGCGAAGATCTCGTCGGGGGACAGCGCCGAGCCCTCGTTCACGTCCCCTGACACCAGGGTTGTCCAGAGAACGCTCCACGAGATTGCCAGGGTTTATGGTTCCTCCGGGTCCCCGATTGTCTCCTGGGCGGCAAGTGATGCGCGTTTTCTCAGGAAAGCCGGGTTCTTTGTCGTAGAATACGGCCCCGGTGATATCAGCCTGCTCCATGCGATAGACGAGCGTGTCTCCATCGAGTCGCTGGAGGGCGCATGCGATGTGTTCGCCGGGCTCATCCGGTCTTACATGAATGAATGAAAAGAATGTCTCCGGCCCGCATCCTGAGAGCAGGACGTGAAAAAAGGCGTGTGAAATAATTTATTTTTCGCGGAGCATCCTGTCGATCGCCTTTGCGGCGGTCTTTCCCCCACCCATCGCCAGGATCACCGTTGCCGCACCGGTAGCCACGTCACCGGCGGCAAAGACGTGTGGCATGGCCGTTCTCCCTTCTTCGTCGACGACGATGTTTCCCTTCGGGCCGTATTCCACCCCCCGCATCTGCCGTATGAGAAGGGGATTGGGGCCCTGACCTATCGCCTCGATGCAGACATCGGCATCGATTGTAAAGTTGCTTCCGGGAATCGGCTGGGGCTCCGGCCTCCCGCTCACGTCGTTTGCGCACATCTCCATTCTCACGCATTCGACACCGGTCACCTCGGGATCACCGAGGATCCTGACCGGGTTTGCGCAGCAGACGATCTCGACTCCCTCCTCTTTTGCATGGATGATCTCTGCCCACCTGGCCGGCAGGTCATCCTCCCGTCTCCGGTAGACGAGTGTGACCCTGGCCCCGAGTCTCCGTGCGGTGCGGGCGGCATCCATCGCAACGTTTCCCCCACCCACCACGACAACCCTGCTGCCCCGGGCAACCGGCGTGTCAAACTCCGGGAACCGGTCAGCATGCATCAGGTTCACCCGGGTCAGGAACTCGTTCGCAGAATAGACGCCGTTTAAATTCTCCCCGGGGATGCCCATGAAGAAGGGGAGTCCTGCCCCGGTTCCGAGAAAGACCGCGTCATACGAGAGCAGTTCGTCCACGGTCACGCTCTGGCCGGCGAGATGGTTGAGACGGATATCCACTCCCATGATGGCGATCTGTGCAATCTCGGCTTCGACGACGACCTTTGGAAGCCGGAAGGAGGGTATCCCGTATACAAGCACGCCACCGGGCCTGTGCAGGGACTCGAATATTGTCACTTTGTGTCCTGCCCGGGCGAGTTCTGCAGCCGCTGCAAGCCCTGCAGGGCCCGATCCCACCACCGCCACCCGTTTTCCTGTCGGCTGGGCCACATCCGGAAGGGATATGCCCTGTCCCTTCTCCCAGTCGGCAACAAACCTCTCCAGTGCACCGATCCTGACAGGGAGACCCTTCTTTCCGAGGATGCAGGAGCCCTCGCACTGGATCTCCTGCGGACAGACCCTCCCGCATATTGCCGGGAAGAGGTTGTCCCGCTTGATGATGTCTGCCGCCCCCCTGAAATTTGCAGAGGCGACTTCTGCAAGAAATGCAGGGATATCGATTTCGACGGGGCATCCCCCGACACAGGTGGGCTTCTTGCACCGGATGCACCGTTCTGCTTCCACGACAGCGGTGGCGGGCGTCAGGCCCTGGTCGACCTCCTGGAAGTCATGTACCCGTTCATCTGCGGGACGGTCAGTCATGCAGCCCGTTCTCCCGGCACGCACACCTGTCGTTGTGATACACGTCCAGGGCTTCCCGCTCCTCCTCGAGATAGATCCGCTGCCGCTGCATGAGGGTGTCGAAATCGACCTGGTGCGCATCGAACTCCGGACCGTCGACGCACGCAAATCGTGTCTCTCCGCCCACAACGACCCTGCACGAGCCGCACATTCCTGTCCCGTCGACCATGATCGGGTTCAGGCTCACGTAGGTCTTCACACCATAGGGTTTTGTTACCTGGGACGTGACCTTCATCATGATCGCGGGGCCGATGATCCAGGCGCAGTCCATCGGTCCTTCCTCGAGACGGGTCCGCAGGACGTCGCTGACAAACCCGTGAGTCCCCCTGCTCCCGTCATCGGTCGTGATGTAGAGCTCGTCGCAGATCTCCCGCATCTCGTCTTCGAGTATGAGGAGATCGGCATTCCTGGCCCCAATGATTCCTATCACATGGTTGCCTGCGGCTTTTGCAGCGCGGGCGATGATCGGCGTACTGGCGATCCCGACACCGCCCCCGATCACTGCACAGGTCCCGTTTGACGGGATCTCGCTTGGCTTTCCCAGGGGGCCGGCGACATCGAGAATGGTATCCCCGGCTTTCAGTTCAGACAGGTGAGATGTCGTCTTCCCTATGGCCATGAAGATAATCCTCACCGAATCGCCCTCTACCGCCGAGATGGTGAGCGGAATTCGCTCTCCCTGCTGGTCGATCCTGACGATCAGGAACTGGCCCGCCCGTGCGTGCCGGGCGACGTGTGGTGCGCATACCCACATCTGAAAGACTTTGTCTGCGAGTTTTTCTGCTTTTTCGACCCTGTACAACCGTTTCACTCCTCTGACGGCCGGTATATTCCTGCAATTTTGTTGTATCTACTCTCTCTTTATCTTACGCACCCTGACCGCCACCCCGCGCTTCGAGGCGAGCATCTCGTCAGCAGACATCATGGCCCGTCCCGTGGCCCTGACACCCGGCCCTTCTACGAGTACCTCGTCTCCGGGACGGATCATGGGGTCGGCACCGGTAACGCCGGGTGCAAGGATGTCACCCTTCGGAACAAAATCAGCGATGGTGACCCGGTAGACCCCGGGAACCAGGGTCCAGCCGTCCAGGGTCGGTCGAAGGAGGCCGGTCTCTGTATCGAATGAGAAATACGGCCTCCGGTCTGCGACGGCCATGAGCCGTGGATACCTGCCCCTCAAACGAAGGCCTGACGTGTCGATAGTGCACCCGAACTGCCAGCTAGCAGTGCCCCTGACAATATCATGGAAAACTTTCCTCTCTCCAGATAACGCCTCGTCGAGTCCTGCCAGCGACTCCGGGGAGAGGGGATGACGGGTGCAGGTCACCTCGAGGTCGATTCCCGCCTTATCGGCAGCCATGCGGGCCGATTCAAGCGCTCCCCCCTCCAGGTGGGCGAGCACCCGTTCTGGCGGGTTCTTTTCGAAGTACCTGGAGAGGACGCCTGCCGCGAACGCGAGCTCCTCCCTGTCCCAGTAGCCGGTGACCGGGACGTCGTAATGGGCGGCAGGGTAGACCATCTCGAGTTCCCGCGGGACAAGGCCGAGCGGGGAGGTGACGATCAGCTCAACCGCCCGTCCCCCGATCGCTCCCTTCAGCTGGTTGTGGCTCCGGGAGAGTGAGTACGGCTTTCGTGCCGAACATGGGAGCAGGACGACGCATCGCCCTTCCGGTGGCGTGTACCGGGTGCAGACCCTGTCTGCGAACCGTACCACTTCTGCACGGTGGAGCACCTCCCCCGTGGTGGCCCCTAGCGGTACCGCTCGTGCGACGGGGGCATGGCGCTCCATGAATTCCCCGTGATCATCGAGATGCCGGAGTATGGCGACATGCGAAGAGTGCAGCCTGCACCGGGCCTCGACGAGCTCGCGCAGTCGCGATTCGGCAATGAACCACGACACGAGCCGGATTTCGCGGACAAGAGAGAGCCGGTTGTGCTGTACGAGGTCGCCGTTCCTGCACCCCTCGCAGGTGCAGATGCCTGAGTCCATCAGATCGGCCGGGAACTCGCCCTCGGGGGTGCAGAAGCGGCCCTGTGCCGATGCAAGGTCCACTGCGGTGAAATCGAAGAGGTCGAATCCCGAGTAGCAGAGGATGTACATATTCGAGGGAAGTGCAGAACCGGGAGCGTACCAGGCGGTGTCGGGAGGGATCCTGTCCTTGAGCGCGACAAGCCACTTCACGTAGTTCCGCGGATTGGAAAAAGCCGTGTGCCAGCAGGGCACCATGACGCATGATCCGGATTCGACGGGGACCGGTACTGCCGGGTGCACAGGGACCGGGTCTTTCCCGCCGGGAAGGTATCGTGCTGCGAACTCCGGGTCCGCGGAGAGCGGGACATTCTCGCAGCGGGAACCCGCCAGTCCGGGAAATATCTCTGCAGGATCAATTGCGTCCGGGAGATTGATACTCAGGTCGTTGCGGGTGAAGATCCCGATCCGTGCCAGCGTGTCCCTCTTCTTTCCCTCAAACATGGTCGCAGATCACCTCGATTCCGGGGAGCATTCGCCTGAATTGGTCTTCCCATGCACCCGTGCAGGAGACTGCGAAGACCGATTCCGGGTGGGCATGTGCCAGGCTTCGTATTCCCTCGCACCCGCTCGACACCATATCCTCGTCCCAGTCCGGGATCTCGGACTGTCCGATGGGAAACGTCTCTTTCAGTTCAGGGAGGTAGGGGCCGAAGGGAGGTTTGAAGAAGAAGACCTGGTCGAAGCCTTCCCGCTTCTTCCCGTCCGCGGCGATGAGGACCCTCTCTCCCGTGGCGACCCTGCCGATGACCCGGTGGTACCGCAATACCTCGGTCCTCGCACAGCTCTCCGATCCCCGGTAGAAGAACCGCCTCTTCGAGACACGGTCGTGGCGCTCGAGTTCGTCGCCGAACGCCAACAGTTCCCGGTATCCCCGGAGGAGCATCGGGTGGCTCCGGCACCGCTCGTCGACGAGCTCCCACAGGGTCCCGTCCGAGATTGCCTGCCGGATGGTCGCGATCTCCCCGAGGCTGACGTACAGGTTGTGGAGAGCCAGGAGCCGCTCCTTGTCAGGCGATGCAGAGAGCTCCGCTGCGGTGTGGCTCCGGCAGACCCTGCAGGAACAGGGCAGTTCCGCTAACTCGTTGAGTTTCCGGCTGCCCGATGCGGTAAGGTACCGCCCCTCCTTGGCATAGAGTGCGTATGCGGCCGAGTCGAAGACGTCGCAGCCCATGGCGACGGCAAGGGCGAACATGTGGGGGTGGCCGGCACCGAAGAGGTGTACACATGCAGAGGCAGGGATGCCGCGTTTTGCGGCCATGACGACCCGGACCAGTTCCTGGTACCGGTAGGCCTCCATCAGCGGGACGACGGCACCGATCGGGCAGAACGGGATTCCCAGTTCCCCGATCTCCCGTCCCGCCCTCTCGCGGAGGTCCTCGAAGATCCCTCCCTGGACAGGCCCTGCGAGCGGGGCGTCCTCTCCGAGCTCGCCTGCGGCTTGCCTGATCCGGTCCATTGTAGTGGCAAGCTCCTCCTCCGCCTGACGGCGGCCGGTATCCGGGGATGTCGGGATGTCGAGGGGGACCCAGATGTCGCTTCCGATGCTCTCCTGGAACCGGAGCGTGTCCATGTTGGTTATCTCGACGTCGCCATAGACCGAGAGCTGGAACGATCCCGAATCGGTCATGATGATCCCGTCGAAGTCGAGGGTCCTGTGCAACCCTTCGTCGAGCGCTCGCTGCCGGTACTCGCTGCTCCGGTGGAATATGTAGGCGTTGGTGATCAGCGCATCGACACCCATCTCCTTCATCTCGGATGGTTTTACAAGCTGGAAATGCGGGTTGATGACCGGGAGGAGGAGCGGTGTCCGCACCGTCCGGTCACCTGCCGTGAGGCGGCCGATCCTCCCGGCGATGTCCTTGTCGAGCACTTCGAATCTGACAGGCATGGAAATTTCTCCATGATCTAGGGGCCCGTCGGGTAATAAAGTATGTCCGGGGGAGACGTCGGGGCCAGGAGAGCTCGTTTGTGAAAGGTGCTCCACGGTTCGCGCACCTGGGAAGAAATGGAAGCGGCATGAAATATTCTATTCACGAAATATCTGGCCTTCGAACCGGAAGACTTCGATCTCCCGCTCTTTCCAGCACCCGGCCGAGAGCCCGGCCTTCATGCACGTGTGGTCGAGGAATTCCCGGGCGTCCCAGCTGTACTCCGGCGCCACCTGGGGAAGCAGGAGCCCGGATCTCCCATAGCCATTGACTATCAGGCCGTACCGTCCCACCTCGACCTCTGCCGCTCTCTCGAGCGGTGATACATCTATCCGCTCCGGCGGTGTCAGAACAGTGACCTCGATGGTGATCGAACCAAGCTCTGCGGCCTGTACGGGAGGAAACCTCGGGTCCTGCTGCGCGGCCGAGAGAGCAGCCTCGCGGATCGCCTCTCCGAGCGGGATCATCGGGTAGGGAAACCCGATGCACCCCCGCAGCTGGCCTGCTTTCGTGAGAGTCACGAAAACACCGCGTTTCTTCGCAAATACCGGTGTGAGCGCCGGAACCTTCGCCTCCGTTCCACCGATGGTTCGTTCAAGCGTGGCACGTGCGAGCGACACGGCCATCTCTCCTTCTTCGCGGGTGAGGGTCTCCATCATCAAGGGTAAATAGTGAGCTCCCCTATTATATAGGGAGAGGGAGAGTGCGGCTGACGGCGGCGGTAACGCTGCTGAGGAAAGTCCCCCCACCTGCTGAGCACGCAGCCATATGCAAGTATGGGTGGCGAGAGTCACGGCAATGGCACAGAAACGACACGGCCTGCCCATCGCGATGATACGACCGAGCCCGGATCCCGGGCGAGAAGTGCGTGAGCACGAGATAACTCGTTGAGTATGGGGGCAGGAAGCGATGAAACGGTGAATCCCTGCGGGTGCAAGCCAAAACAGGGCACAAAGGTCGCTCAGTCACCGCCCGGGTATGGCGCATAGCTGAATGCCGCACCGAACAGAAGGGGGCTTACTCCTCCCACTCGTATACATTGTGCAGGCTATACTTCTTTTGACATAATTATATCAGATATTATGCATCATAGTAATCCAGATGCTCATCCCAACTCCCGAAGAGCTCAGGGCAAAGAGGGAATTACTCGGCATTCGCCAGGCCGAACTTGCCAGGAGGGCAGGTATCAGCCAGTCGATGGTTGCACGTATCGAGGCAGGAAACGTCGACCCCCGAGTCAGCACCTTAAAAAAGATCGTGAACGTCCTGAATGCCTCTGTCCGGCCGAAGGTGACGGCCGCCTGTGTCATGAACAGGCCGGTCATCTCTGTCCACCCGGAGGATTCCATCAACCGTGCCATCGAGATCATGGACCGGGACAACATCTCCCAGATCCCGGTCATCGAGGACGGTGTGCCGGTCGGGTGCATATCAGAGACGGCAATCGTGGATGCCCTGAACCAGCCCGCACCGCACCGGACCCATTCCCTTGTCAGGCACTACATGGAGCCGGGCTTTCCGACGGTCTCGCCCGACACAGATATCGAGACCGTGGTCAGCATCCTACAGAACAATCACGCGGTGCTTGTGATGGAGTCGGGAAAGGTGAACGGGGTCATCACCAAGCACGACCTCATCTCGCTGATCGCCGACCACTAGAGAAGGGACACGAGGTCACGCAATACCGCGATCGGTGCCTTCGCCTTCACGACGCTCGATGCCAGGAGGACCCCGCTCGTCCCGAGGTCGAGCGCGATCTTCACGCATTCGCCGGACTGGATCCCGGCACCGGTCAGGACTTTTACCCCTGGATTCACCCCGGATACCGCCTCGACCGACTTTGTTATGATCTCGGGGTTAGCCTTTGATACCGAGACACCGCTTCCTATCAGTTCCGGCGGCTCGATGGCGACAAAGTCAGGGTTCAGGGCGGCCGCGGCTGCGCTTGTCGAAACATTGTTGGAACATACTACCGAGACCATCCCTGCGTCCCGGAGCGAGGCGACCGCAGAGTCAATCTCTGCGAGCGTGAGCCGGCGTTCGGAATGGTTGACAAGTGAGCCTGTCGCCCCGGCCTGTTTCAGCGCATATGCCGTGATGTGGCCCGTATGGGCTCCCGGATCGGAACCGTCGATGTGCTGGGCATAGACCGGGATGTCGTAATGGACACTCATGGGGTGGATATCCATGAACCCCGGGGCTATCCCGATCATAACTCCGCTCTCTTCGGCCACCTGCTGCGCCGCACCGGCGATACCGTGAGCACGCTGCCCTGTTCCTTCCGTGTATGTCTTCAGGTTGATGAGAATGAACGCGTCTGCCATCTGCATTTCACTTCCGTGGTTGAGAGATATCGCGTCTGGATTAAAGAAGGTTGTTCCCGCGGATCCGGTTTTTGAAAACAATTGCTCTTCGCGAGCTGATGTGGTCAGGAATCGATGAACCGGATATTTTGTAGGGGCTATCCGCTCCCACACCCCCATCTGCGATGCTGTGCCGCCGCACCGAAAAAAATCGCGAGGCTGATCCACGGTCATTTTGGGTATGAGTTCTGTGAGGGGGGCCCCGGAGGCGGTTGTGAGTGACTGAACTGGGATGGAGATAACAATCCGTCTCCCCACAAAAAACAGCAAGAAGGCAACAAAGGCCTGACCGACCGGTGACGGCTCATCGGCCTTCCATCAGTCAAGGAGTCCCCTGGCGAAGTATCCTGCAGTAATCCCGCCCCGGGCCATCTGTTTTACACGCGTCTTGTATTCGTCCAGGGTCCGGTGATCCCGGTAGCCGTCAGAGGTGACCAGTGCAAGAGCTTCCACGTAGACTGCGGTCATCTCGCGGGCATAGTCCTCACCCCGCCCTCTCGCGTCGATCGCAAGGGAGTATACCCCTGCATCGACAAGGAACGGAAGGTGATCGACAAGGCAGGTCTCGGCAGAATTCCAGACACGGGTCCGGCCCAGGCTGTCCCTGTCCACGGGAAAGACCTTCCCCGTCCTGTCGCGCAACCCGTATGCAGGGAATGCCTCCAGGCTGTATCCGCTCCCCGGAAGGACGGTTCCGAGGAGATCGTCCCTGCTCACCATGGCAAGGAGGTTCCCCTCCACGAGCACTTCCACCCGGGGACCACGATCCCCAAGCGCCGACACAAGCGATCGTATCTGCGAACCCGAGAGCTCGGGCGAGAGTGTCAGGCACGAGAAGGGCGGGAAGAGCGAGTCGGCTGTCACGTGATTGAAGACATTCAGGCCCTGTCCGCCATACAGCCTGATCTCCTGGTTCTCTTTCCGGATTGCCTCTGCGAGTCCCGGGTTTTCTGCCATGATCCCATGGAAGCCCTCTTCGCTGGCAGGCGCAATGATCGGGAGGGCATGGTCGATGAACTCCGGCGGCGGGAGAGGAGGCCATTTCCAGACCTGCAACACGTCGGAAGCCCGGCATATCGGGATCACCCGGGAGATCCCGTCAGCAATGGCCCCCGGATCCCGGGCTGCAGGCTCAAAATACAGGATTCTGCACCCGGATTCGCAGGCAGCCCTGGCGGACGCCACCGAATCAACATACACGGAGATGACGGGCAGGTCTCCCAAAACCCGTCTCTCCCCGGCACCTGCACCCGGAGCACAGGAGACAGACTCAAGCCTGCGGGCTATGCCGGCAATGTCTGCATCATCCGGCCGGAACCGGTCCAGGAACGCATCCCGTACCTTCACATAAAATTCCCTCCTGAAGCGGTTCAGTTCGCCCAGCGGGATGAAGAGATCGCCAGTGTAGTTGACAGAACAACCCTGGATCTCAAAGACGGGATCGCCCGTCTTTCGCAGCTGCTCTTCTACCTGTGATTGCGAGAGAGGGGCTGTACGGGCCCTTTCCGGGACAAAATCCGCCTGGTGGACCACGACAATGTCTCCGGAACCGGTGTGGATGGTTCCTTCCAGAACTGGTGGACCGCCCGGCGAAAGATCAAGGGAGAGATCAAGAGCAATCCGGAACCGGCGTGATATGGTCCGCACCTGAGCTCTCTTTCCAATACCCGGACTGCTTGTGACATAGACCAAAAGGCCCTTCCTGCATCGGATCATCCGGGGGAGGCCGGCCATGCTGATGACAAACCGGTTCCCGCGGAGCATGCCGTCCTGTGTGAGGATATACCCGGAGACCATTCCTGACCGCGGATCCTCCACCGCAATGCCGTCTCCCTTCATCGGCACGTACCCGTGCTTGGGGAGCACCGTGAAGCTGCCAAGTGCCGGATCGCAGGAGACGACCTCCCCGAGAAAGAGGCCCCGGTTGTCGGGCCTCTCCCTCCCCATGAACCGTGTACCTGTCTCTCCTGCCAGGTAACCTCCGGTAAATCCCCGGGAAAAGATGATGGACATCTGATCCATATCCTCTGTCGAGGGACTCCAGGCGCCCTCTATGATCCGGTCAAGCGCGTTCCGGTAGGCCGAGACGACCGTGCCCACATACTCAGGCGATCGCATCCTCCCCTCTATCTTGAGGGCGGCGATATCCCTGCGGGTTATCTCCCGGAGGAAGGGATAGAGCATCAGGTCACGGGTAGAGAGGAGGTATCGCACGGAAAGCGGGATATCCTCCGCCCCGGCGGGACGGCCATACCGGTCAATATCAGATCCCAGCAGGGTATAGGGTTTCCTGCATGGCTGGGCGCACATGCCTCGGTTTCCGCTCCTCCCGCCGATGGCCGACGATAGGAGGCACTGGCCGGAGAAACAGTAGCATAATGCGCCGTGAACGAATATCTCGATTTCAGGCCGCTGGCGTGGATCGAGTGCCAGTATCCGGTCGAGCTCGGAGAGCGTGGTCTCACGGGCAAGGATAACCCGTTCGAAACCGGCGTTTTTGGCCCACATCACTCCTTCCCGCGAATATATCGTGGCCTGCGTGGAGGCATGAAGCGGGAGATCCGGGACGATATCCCTAATCATTCGTGCAAGGCCCACGTCCTGGACGATGACTGCATCCGCCCCGATGGAATAGAGATCGGCCACGTATCGGGCTGCAGCTGCGAGTTCGTCGTCATGTACAAGGGTGTTTACCGTGACGTGGACGGCTACCCCGTGCATGTGCGAGAGATCGATAGCATCGGCGATCTCGGGCAGGGAGAAATTCTCCGCATACTTCCTCGCGCCGTACTCCTTCCCGGAGAGATAGATTGCATCCGCTCCGGCATTCACCGCTGAAACAAGGGCTGCCATCGAACCTGCGGGGGCAAGCAGTTCGGGTATCGTATTCGGTCTCTTCTCCATGTGCCGTTTCGCCTGTATCCAGGGTATTAGATGGGTAAAATGTACTGATTCGGAATCAGATTAAATACTACTGCACCCCCATATCACCTTTCAATGAAGATAGCCGCATCTGTCTCGGATCCTGGCCTCATCCGGGAGGCTGTAGCGCACGGGGCCGATGTAATCGAGATACGGCTCGACCTGATGGACGGGATCCCGCATGGCCGGCTGGTATCCTCGTTGAAGGGCGTCGATATCCCGGTCCTGCTCACGCTGCGGAGCACGGATGAAGGGGGCAGGTTCGGTGGTGATGCAGAAACGTGGTGGGAGACGATGGAGCCGCTCCTCCCGG